>Ga0153958_1000254_pt1 | contig 12752 bp, 5 predicted proteins | sample TSFL042MetaG_FD_104719 | JGI IMG/M metagenome (GOLD analysis project Ga0153958, IMG submission 104719) | Attine ant fungus gardens microbial communities from Florida, USA - TSFL042 MetaG | ecosystem: Host-associated > Fungi > Mycelium > Unclassified | place: USA: Florida, Wekiwa Springs... | reverse complement strand
GGTGAGTGATTCGTTTCTGCGATTGAAAGGAAGAGTAATCGTACTTCTGCTTTGTAGCGGCGCTATGAGAGATGAGTAGAGGTGGGCTCCCTATGTGCCCCGATTATCCACAAAAAAAGCTCATAGTGAAGATTGCAGACTTTGATTTGTAGAGTTCTAGAGGTACTCAGGCTGTTGGTCATGGTTCGTCGATGTCGAATATACACTCAGTCTATTCTCCCTTGCGCAATTTTCCCTTTCTATTACGACACGCCAACTTCCCTATTCCCGTCCTGTGTTCTTTTTAACAACGCGGCCATGGACACATCTGCCATGGTTTGCATCCTTTGTTTTTGTCTTCGAGATCATTTAATTGTTGTCGTTGATGATGCAGTTCCCTTTGCCTCTGCTGTCCCTCTTAATTCAGATCTAGCGGTATATTGCCACTTGACCTCGCTTTCTGATGTTGAATTGTTACAACCCATTTTCCTCTTTTTTATATCCTCGATCTCAATTTTTGTTTTTGTTGTCTTTTCTTTCTTTCTTTCTTATTAGCATGTATCATATCTATCTATCTATCTCGCTCATGATTCACTATTCAATTAAATTAATTGAGTTCTTTTTTGAGAAGTGGGCTCTCTTGTCATTCCGTACTTGAGTTTGGGTGTGAAAATTAGTTGAGTGCTGTATAGATCATGAAGTTTTCATCCAGGCCTTTGGCCTGGCTAGATCCCTCTACTAATTCTGAATGGAGTTTAAAAAGCAAAGTAACTCAGATGACACCTTAATGGGTGATCAACTGAGGGATTAGCTAGACTACTCAACTATACAACTGCACATGCCATATGTGTACTAAGGATGTCTTAGTATGTTGTGTCTTGGATAATAAATCATGTCTCAGCAGAACAATAAAGGTAAAAAAAACCCTCATGAGTCAGTCCACATCAACAGAGTTGATATTGTGTTGAAGTCAGTTGTCATGAGTCACTGCAACCATGACTAAGAAATATGACTTGGATTGGGTTTGAACCAGTGGATATCAGACACTTGTAGAATAAATAAGGACAAATAGTGCAAAGTGAGGACTCTATTGAGTTCTCTTCTAACCCTGAAGAGCAATCTACTCTAAACCCTTGGCTAGGTTCTATTCATTAGTTGCTGACAGTACTTTTATTTCAATAAGATGAGTAAGCAACCTATTAGAACACTAAGTCTCAGTCTGTAGTATGCAGAACTGAGGTATAAGAAAAGTCTGTCTGGCAGACATACTCATTGCTTACTAATCAATCAGAAGATAATGATGAGAGAAAAATAATAGTCCACAGAGGACATATTCAGCAAGTAGAACTCAACAAGGTTTTCATCTGGGCCTCCAGCCCATCTTGAACCCTCTACTAATTTTGTGTTATTAAGTTTGTGTTAAAGTCAGTCTGCTTTGCTCTCTTCTTACAACAGTCTGTGTCACAGTGAGCAGTGTTGTCTATCAGGTCACTTTGCTCCCTTCCAACAATGGTCTGTACAATAGTAAGCAATATTGTGCATCAGGTCACTCTGCTCCTTTCTTATGCTGGTAGTTTGCACTGTTGTAAGTCAGGTTGCTCTGCTCCCTTCTCACTGCCTGTTCCAATTTTCTTCTAATTTATCCTAATTTATTTGAATTTATTCTGAATTTTATAGAGTTTTTGAGGAAAAAGAGAGGGTATGTGAAAAGTTGAACTATGTGTTAATGCCATCATTTCCACATATGACATAGCATATATACCAGATGAAGTTTTTATCTGGGCCTTCAGCCCCTTTACTAATTCTATGTTATTAAGTTTATATTGAAGTCAGTTCACTATACTCTCTTCTAACAATAGTTTACATAATAATGAACAATATTGTTGTTGTTATGAGTATCATGACTTGGCAAAATGGCTAAGTCATTATTTATATTTCTTTTTCTTTTATCTTGGACTTACTACACAGAAGAGAGTGTGGGAAAGTATTATGTCACATGTCACAGGAAGTCACAGCATCACATGACATGACATGACATGATGGGTCACATAATAGGCATGGGAAAGTAGTGCACAGACCATGTAGTAGTTGTATAAGTAGTATAGAAAATCTAATAGGAACTCTATCGAGTTCTCTTTGTCAATTGCTGAACAAAGAGCAGTTGACTTAATTCCAGCTTGGAGTTTAGCTTTCTTACAGTGAGAGACAAACTCTCATTGATACCTTGGACACCTATTACAAAGTTATTACTATAACACCAAATATTACTTCATGTTGACTGATATTTATTTCATCTCATAAATACTGTTGTGATAGCAAAACATATATATATTATGTGTAGCTAGAGAAATAACATAAGAACTATTCTATTAGGTTATTAGGCCCTGTCCCACTATATTGCTAAAAGATTAAAACTCAAGAAAATATCAAATATGACTAGTAATACTTTGTTTGCCTTAGTGCCTAAGCTGAATATTTCTAGAGCAAACTGGGTGATCTTCTTACTATGCTTTCAGATAGTATTCTAGAAAAAAGAGCTGTGGGGACACTTCGATAGCACAAGTGTATGCCCTGTGTTAGCTACTACATAGTCAATTTTATCCTCTCTTGTTGCTGTATTTATACCTATGATCTAAACCACTATTATGACTGCATTTTCTTCTATTACTATATCTATACCTATTTCTCCTACTGGTACTCAGGATAAAATCAATGCATAGAACCAAAATAAAAATATAGTATATTTACTCTTAGGCCAATGCTTACCAAATTTAGTTTTACTTATTCTTTCCACTTTGGCAACTGTATAATTAATGTAAAATACAATTGTCAATAAATACACCTATAAAAGTGTTTATTCACAAGCTCATCTTTACCAAGAATTCACATTTATCCATTATCCAAAAGAAAAAGATATCTAAGCCTTTCTAAACAATTTGCGTACTAAGAAAGCAAAGCTTGCTGCTGTAGAAGTCAAAATAAATAATAAAAAGTATAGGAATATGATCATACAGTCCTTACCATACTAGTTAACAAGCTTTGTATCAGTCTAGTTGACCTCTACTTCAATATTTGAACACACTATACTGCTAGACCTCTTAATAACACTCATCTGTGATGAATAGGGCTGAGATAGATCATTTGCAAAAGGATTATCTCAGAATGACAAAGATAATATCTTGTTTGTTAAAGCTAGAGAAAAGAAACAAAGAAAGAGAAAGGGAAAAAGAAATGTGAAAAAAAAGAGGAAAGGGTCATATTGGGAATGTGGTAGTAGTGAACACTGGAAAAAAACTGCCCAATATAGTATTACACTAGGTAGCCATTTAGACAATATAAGTAATAATTTTCACCATATTAACAAGAATAACCAGCTCAAGAAACAAGTTTAGTCTCCTAGAAATATTCCTTAGATGCTCTGTTGTAGACTTGAGCATATCACTTGGGTAGCAGAGTAGTGGCTGTGACTACTACTACAAAGATCTCATAGATACTTGCCTAGGTGTCCCATATCAGATTCAAAATAGAACTCTCTTCTAGAGTGCTCTTAAGAGCAGAAAGGACCTTAGAGGATTGTTTTCTGTAGGGATGATGTCATATCTTGGTGGCAGTTACTTATTTATAATATTTAGGTTACCATTAGATCAGAGTTATTATTGCTGATGGCTAATTATAGTATCACAAACTTTATTCAGCCATATCTCTATCAATTCTTCAATGATTCTCACAGTCTTAATGGCTACAGAAAGCTCTCAAAAAAACCTTTCAATTGATACCAGTCATATCCTGAGGCAATCAATATTGGCCGAGATATTAAGTAGATCAATAGGTAACCACTATAGTACTGTTTATTAAATCACTAATATCTCAGAAACTACCACAATTAATACTTTAGTTCTAGGCTTAGTAGAAGCTTTCTTTATAACACTTAGAATGAGCTTAAAACAATTTCAAGGCAATTAATATTAGTGAAGATATGAAGTTCTCAATGTTTGCATATAAACATTAATTAATTACCCATAGATAGTCATTTGCCTTTAATTAGAACAAAGAACAATCTCCATATAGTTAAGTTATTGCATTTTAGAGCACAAAGGCACTGCCATATATAGAAAAATAGGTAGTAGCATATGATAGTCTATTCTAGTACACAGACCATCACTTTCTTGTATATAAGAACTTCTTGTCTAAGGGTTAGATCTCAGACTTAACAACATCTTTTGTTACTGTTTAAACTTTTCTTTTTTGAACTATTTAAGTATCAAATTACCTATCACAAATTAGTAAATGACCTTTTGTGATAGTACTGTCACAGTTGTGCTATGGACTAGTAGTTATATACTGTATGGTTTACTACTATACCAAAAGGGCAATATTAGCAAGGCTACTTCATTTGAACAAGTATTTTGTTATACCTCTATAATACTATTTAGTAGTTACTTTTTTGTGACAATGTCAATGACCCAAATTATGAAGGGTATTGCTTTCTGTTTATTTCTATCTGAGACAAAATGTACCTGATAGCAATATAGAATATATCCATAGCAAGGACAACTTTGTACCCACTAGTATAGTCAATTACTTGAATTATAGGTAAGTTCCTTGCTAACTCTTTTAGTTTCTTTATGGCTACTAACTTTTTTTTTTCCAAAGGTAAACTCTATATTCTTGCAAGTAAGATAAACTAAGGAATAAGCAATGGTAGTATAGTTTTTGATAAAAATATGAATAGTTCTAATTGTCTCTAGAAAGACATACTAGTTAGTTCATAATCTTTTGAACTCGAACTATGTCAAGGAAATGACTATTGTAGATGTATAGGTGTCCAACAACAACTACAGAGGAGATACAAATGTGAAACTTAGCTATTGAAAATATACTACCTATATATTGAATATGCTAAAGAATACAGTTGATATTTTGAAGATATTCCCAGATAAAGTAATAGATACCTGAATTTTTAGGAAGTATCTTAAAAGTGTTAGGCCTACTTTTATAGCATATAAGAGGACCTTTGATTAGAATGTCATTAACAAAAAAAATAGTAATATCAGGAATTTCATTCTGTAGAAAAAAGGTTAAATCTCCATGTTGAATCTATATTGAATTAGTATAACCCATAGGAATAGATGTGAGTCATAGGGTCCCAAGTAGAGATTAGAATATGATAAGTGTTATAACTTGGTAAAATATCTAAGTTATTTCTATTTTTTTTATCTTTTAGTTTCTTTATTCTAGACTTACTACTATAAGAATGGAGTATGGGAAGACATTATGTGACTTAGTCACAAAGTTACAAAATGTGACATCAGTTACATATTTGGTCACAAGATCATGTTATGAGTCATGAGTTATAGTTATAACATGTGATAAGATAAACATAGGAATAACATAAGGACTATAGGAGAACATTGTATAACTATCATAGTAAAATGTATAAGTAGTGTAGAAAATCAAATGAGAACTCTATTGAGTTTTTCTATGTCAACTCAGACTTGGAGTAAATTTAAGTTACCTTGGCTAAAGTCTTATAATAAGGTCTTAAGACTAGAGTACTAATGCATGCTAATCAAATTCAACTATCAGGTCAAAAACTCCATAACATTCACATTCTCTGAATAACTTGGCATATTGCTCCATTACAGGAGAAAGGCCAGTATCTTTGATGGTAACCAAATTAAATATCATGTATAAGTCAAAGCAATTTTCCATCTTTCTTTAAAATACAAAACTAGTGTGACTAGTAAGAAAAATTAGATAGCTTATATGTCAGAGAGCCAAACTTCATGCTGGAATTAAGCCAACTGCTCTTTGTTTAGCATTTGACAAAGAGAACTTAATAAAGTCTCTGTTAAATTTGCTATACTATATGTACAATTACTGTTGTGGCTATATATCTTGTCTCCCATAGTTTTCATGTTCATTAGCTGACTTCTTTGTCATATGCTGTGACTGTGACCTTGTGACATGACCATTTCTGTAACTATGTGACTTGTCATGTGATATTTTCCATGCTCCACCTTAGTAATAAAAGAAAAGAAAAAGAAAAATTAAATAATGACTTAGTTGTTTTGCCAAGTCATAACATTATAGATTTCTACTACTAGTTTTCCTTTGATAATTTTAATAACACAAAAAAAGATACTAGGGAAAATAAGAATACTTTTTAGGCTCTATGATATGTATATTAAAGTAGTCTGATAAAAAAAATTTCTTTCTCATTTTCTATTTAGACAAATACAAACTTCTGTAATTTGATAAGGTAATATACAAGTTTCTTTTCTTTTAGCCACAAAAACTATTCTTGGTTTACATTGTTATTGCATTTTAGAGTATAAAAACACTATTATATGTAAAACAATAGATAATGGTGTGTAATAGCCTGTTCTAGTACACAAATTATTACAATTCACTAATCACAATAAGTGACCTTTTGTAATATAAGTAGGTTAAAGAAAATCTCTAGTAATATTTTGAGTAATTTTGAAAGTGTTATAGCAACTGGTTTAATATAGTTAGCCATTTTCTTATATACAAGTAATAAAACTAAAACTAGGAACTTTTCAAGGTAGTAAGGAAATGATATTGAAAATAACATGAAGCAAAATAGTTTCTAGATAGATATTGAAGATAAAGTAAAAAATGTGATAATGTTTTGCTAATGTATAATACTAGATTTATCTTTTTTACTAGTAACAAAATCATTGATTAGTGAAAATCTAAGAAAAAGTACTAGATACTTACTTATGCAAGTATAAAGAATAAATGTTCAAAAAACATTTTAAATAAGGCACTTTTAATGACCTAGACCTGGAAATAAAAATCACACTCTTCAATAACAACTGCAAAGGTTTGGCAAATGTCCTATTGTTTTATTACAAGATTCATTTTCTAACTCTATAGTTATAGTCTAGTTGGTATAGATTAGGAATTTAAGTTTTTCCCAGATATCTTGGTAGATAGAAATTACTTATAAGCTATTATTAAGAATTGCCTTTACCTCTACATTTCCTTTTAACTTTACTAGTCTAGAGGAGATGAAGTACCTTATAACAAGGCTACTACTAGTAAATCTTTTTCAATCCCTTTAAGAGTATTAGGTATGTTAATTCTTCTTATCATGATGTTGTCTTTTAGATATTAGTAAATATTAGGCAAAATTGTATATAGCTCTTGTTGAATAAATATGACTAGACTCTCAAGACTCTTATCAATAATATATTGAATAACTAGAGATTTCTTTATGTTTGAGTATCATTGAGTATAAGTAGTAGATAAGTGATTTGTAGTAGAAATTGTAGGAGACTATAAAGACTGAGATATTTACTAAGGGATTGATTCAGACAATACAACTATAAGGTTAAGAGTAGTAAAGTAAAAAATAGACTTTGCTTTTAAGGCTTTACTAATCTATTTTATAATAGTATTTACCTACTTCAGTATTGAGACTATAACTGTATCTAGAAAACACAGTTTCTCAAGGTTAGTAGTCAAAACTTTACTAGTAAAAACTTCTTGTAAGGGAATGTCTAAAACTATCACAAAAGGCCACTTATTATTTGTGATTAGGTTGAAGGTTGATTCAAAAAGTGCTTATAAGCAAAGTTTAGATAGTGACAAGAGATGTTATTAAGTCTAAGGTCTAACCCTTAGACAAAAAATCCTTATATACAAAATATTTTACATATGATAGTGCCTTTGTGCCTTAAAATGCAATAACTTAACTATATAGAGGCTGTTCTTTGTTCTAATTAAAAGCAAATAACTATCTATGGGTAATTAATTAATATCTATGTACAAACATTAAGGACTTCATATCTCCACTAATATTAATTGCCTTGAGGTTATTCTAAGCTCATTCTGAACATTATAAAAAAGGCTTTTGCTGAGCCTAGAACCAAAGCATTGATCATGGCAGTTTCTGAGATATTAGTGATTTAATATAATAGTAATATAGTGGTTATCTGTTGATCTGCTTAATATCTCAGCCAATATTGATTGTCTTGAGATATGACTGGCATTAATCAAAAGGTCTCTTTGAGGACTTTCTATAGTCATTAAGACCATGAGAATCATTGAAAAATTAATAGAGATATGGCCAAATAAAGTTTGTAACAGGAACTAGAGATAAAAAGATTAGCAAAATAGCTTCAACAATGTTAGTTGATATGGTAGGTAGTGTATAAGACTTTAACTAGTTATCAATACATTTCTTAATGTACTTTTCAGGTACTTAACATAAGAACTATGTGCTTCATATTATTATATTTACAAAGACCTCAAGAAATATAATCAGTAATGATAGGACATGACTAATAGTAATAAAAAGGGTCAAGACAACTAACATAGCCTTTAGGATAGGGTTGCCATAGATGAGAGGTAGTATATTGGTTACCAAAATTAGATAAGTATACTATAGTCTTATTGAGTTCAAGTCTATCTGTTTGTCAAGGACGAAACAGAATAGGGGTGGAAATACCCTAGAATGAGCAGGATTTGACAACAAAATGGGAACAACCTTGGCCTCAGCTCGTGCATTGTGCCTCGATCTGCTATCACATGTACGGTTGCATATTTCAGAAGGATGGGATTGTTGCCAAAAGATTAGGAAAAGAGTGGTATATGGATTGATAGGAATAAAGGTGGATATTAAAGACATAAACGACTTTAATCTATAAACTAAGGAACTAGGATGTAGCTACTAAAGTACTTATACTAAGTCCGGAATAGGAGGAGTACAAGTAACTAGTCTATATTGTGATTCTATAGGAGTAAACAATAGGAGTTTAGGAGCAAAAAATTAGTACTAATATAAAATAAAAAAGGAAATTATATTATTAAATGGGTATTTTCCGTTATATAACACTGCTAGCTTTGAGACAAAGATGTCTAAAACCATATATTACTCAAAGGATAACATATCAAACCTCTCATGTGCTAGAGAAAAGAGATCTCATGGTGATGGTACTTGGGTACTGAAGTGGGTCTATGAGTTGTATAATGGATAAGAGTAATAATCAAGTTCACTAGTAACTAAATTTGATACAAGGAAAAACTAGGCAGACTCTGTAACATTATTCATAGGCTATAGGTAATAAAGAGAATAGTCAGGATTCTTCATACATAGTCTTTGTTAGTAAGCTAACTCCTGAGCTAGAATAAAGCCAACTACTCTTTATCAGTGTTTGACAAAAAAAACTTGATAGAGTTTCTATTAGATTTGTTATACTATATATACAATTACTATATAGCTATACTCCTTAACTCTCATAGTCTCTATGTTACTCGTCAACTGATTTCTTTGCCATATGCTGTTACTGTAACTTGTGACTCCATATGATGTGACCATTATGTGACTCTGTGACTGTCATGTGATATCTTTCTATGCTCTATCCTAGTAATAAAGAAAAAAAATATTAAATAATAACTTAGCTGTTTTTACTAAGTCATGATAGTCTTGAAGTGAGTTGGTTTTGGAATAAATAGTTAAAACCTTTAATAAGGTTTTAATCTTGAATAGATATCTTTTGTTGGCTAAGAAACTAGTCCAAAATTGTAACAAAGTATCAGTAGTATTTACCAAATTGGTAATGCAACTGCATAGGCTCATAACCCTGCTTATCAATAAGTATTTCTAGATCAATAACTATATATTTCTAGTTCTCATTAGCTTTGGGATATAATATCATAATTTTAGCCTTAAAGATATCCTAGTTAGATTCTTGTGCAGAAAATCATAACCTCTAGGTTTTGTATTTCCTAAAGTCTAGATAACAAAGGGTATACTGACAGTTCACAAAAGTCTCTTAGATAATCAACTTTATCAAAAAAGTAAGTAAAGGAAGGTGACTATCAAACTTTGAAACACTGTAATTGCTAGGACTAGACATTGTATGAGAGTATTATGCTTAGGTAGTAATTGACCTAACAAATAAATATAAAGGTGATCAAATAAATAATAGCTATAAAATGAGTAGTAGAATAAATGAGACTTAAGAGCAAGTAGATAAAAGAATATTACCTATATTGGCTAGAGTAGATGATGCTTATTTAGGACCTCCAAACTAGGAATTCATGGTTCTCATAATCTGACTACTAAGCAAAAACAAACCCTAGTTGAGCAGTATAAAATTATAGTTATTAGTTAGTTATAGCTAATAGTTTAAGAGAAGAATGAGATAATGATGAGTCAGATAAGAGTAAAGGCTGAGGGTAAAAGAAAAAAAATTCAGCAATTGCAGCAAAGGAATTGTTAACTAGGAACAAAGGATTGTTAAGAGCAAAAAAATACATTTGTTTGTTATTGGTTTTACTGATCCAAAAATATAACAAGAAAGATTTGAGACAAAGTATTCAGGTTTTAAAAGAGGAGAAATTGGTAATAAAATTTTTATTGTCCTTCTCTCAGATGTAAGAGAACTCTTTATACAAAATAACTACATAAACTATCCTTAACTGAAAAGAAGATTAAGGGCCTAGTCAGTTGTTTTATAATACTAGAAAGATTCTTATCACATAGGTACTCCTACTAGTTAGACTAGTCTATATTTAGTAATATGAATTTAGAGAGGTAAACAAGTTATGAGAATTAGTTGAGGAGAACACTTTCTTGGTGGTAATGAGTGTTATAAGACTTTAGCCAAGACAACTTAAATTTACTCCAAGTCTAAGTTAACAAGGAGAACTCAATAGAGTTCCTATTAGATTTTCTATACTACTTATATATTTTATTTTGGTGGCTATGCTTTGTCCTCCTATGGTCCTTATGCTACTTCTATTATGTGACCTATGATGTGACATTCTGTGACTATGTGACTGTCACATGATACTTTTCCATACTCCACCTTAGTAATGATCTAACTAAATAAAACAAAACAAAAGTTCAATCTCTATAGTGGCAAAGAAAGATAGAAAACAAAGGATAGTACAAGATTACCAATACTTAACTCAATAGACAATAAAAAACAAATACCTACTGTCCCTTATTGTAAACATATTAGATGGAGTAGAAAAAAGAAAGATATTCACAAAGCTGAATTTAAGGTGGGAGTACAACAATATCAGGATCAAGAAAGGCAATGAATAGAAAGCAGTATTTATAATGCACATTAGGGCATACTGTTATGAACATGTAAAGTAGGAACGAAATAACCTAGGGTAAAATAGAGTTACTCTGGAGTAAGAAAGAATTGACAACAAAAATTGGAGAACCTTGGCCTTAGCTCATGTACTATACCTTGATCTGCTGTCACGTATGTGGTTATATATTTCAGGAGGACTAAATTGTTGCTAGGAGTTTAAAAGAGAAATAGTATATAGATTGATAGAAGTGAGAATAGAACATGTAAAAGACATTAATCTACGAACTAAGAAACTAGAATATAACTAATGGAGTACTTATACTAAGTCTGGAATAAAAGGAGTACAAGTAACTAGTCTATATCATGATCCTATAGAAGTAGATAACAAAAGTTCAAAAGCAAAATTTAGTAATAAATAAAATATAAAAGAAATTATTTTATTAAATTATTATTTTCTATCATATAACATATATGAACCAACTGTTATGTACTTTAGGTTGACCAATTCCCCTACTACCTTCCAAACTATAATGAGTGATCTATTCTGAGACATGATAAATCAAGGAGACATAGCAACATTCATTAATAATATACTAATAGCCACTGATATAAAGGAGAAGCATAATAAATTAGTGAAGAAGATATTAAAATATAAGAAAGCTAAACTCCAAGCTGGAATAAAGCCAATTGCTCTTTGTTTAGCGATTAACAAAGAGAACTTGATAGAGTTCCCATTAGATTTTTTATACTACTTATACAACTAATACATGATCTGTGCACTATCTTTTCATACCTATCATGTGATATCATGTGATGTGATATTGTGACTCCCTATTTCATGTGACATTGTGACACTTGTGACATGACACTTTCCCACACTCCTTTCTGTATAGTAAGTCCAAGATAAAATTTAAAAAAAAGAAAAGAAATATAAATAATGACTTAGCTGTTTTGCCAAGTCATGACGCTACCCCTCTCTTAAGTTTTCTCATCCTGAGGAATTTTCTACAACTCGTAGTATAGGTCCATCATGTTGCCCATCTCATTATTATCTTTCTCTATCTATTCTCTAACTCCTAAACTTTTTTTCCCAATTTCTTCTTCTTTTGCGATTGTTTCCATTTCCTTTGGTCACTTTCCTTTCTACTATTTCCAATTCCTTTCTAGTCTTTCCCAATATTCTTGATTGTACCTTTTATCTGACTATCTGAACAGTTTTCTTGCTATAAATCTCCCTAGTAATTCTCTCCTTCTAAATGTTCCTTCCTCACATTCTTGTCTTGCTATGTTTTCCATATCTTGCCAGTATTCCTTCTTGAATTCTTTGATCACTTTTTTTGCGTTTTCCAAATTCTCTCTTTCTTCATAAGTATCTGACTTCACTGTGAATTCCTTCTAGCATACTAAGTATTTGTTCTTTCCTCTCACTTGTCGCTTGTTCAAGATTCTTTTTACCTTCCATTCTTCTTTTCCTTCAATTATTACTAGAGCTGGTTGCTCCTTTTTCTGCCCCTCTACTTGTCCTATGTATTTATGTATTCTACTAACATTGACTACTAGATATATTTTGATTGTGCTAGGTAGTTCTAATTCAATCACATTATCACAAATGGTCACTTACTATTTGTGATGGGTGCTTTGATACTTTAAAGAGTTCAAAAATGCGAAGTTTAGATAAGTGACAAAAGATGT
>Ga0153958_1000253_pt1 | contig 12767 bp, 13 predicted proteins | sample TSFL042MetaG_FD_104719 | JGI IMG/M metagenome (GOLD analysis project Ga0153958, IMG submission 104719) | Attine ant fungus gardens microbial communities from Florida, USA - TSFL042 MetaG | ecosystem: Host-associated > Fungi > Mycelium > Unclassified | place: USA: Florida, Wekiwa Springs... | reverse complement strand
TGACAGTTGATAGCACTACTGTTTTCTGATGCTTGCTCTCCCAAGATACTGGTCCTCTTGCAATAACAATAATATTCCCCTCAGTTGACCTTCTGGTGTCTTTATAACTAGCATAGTCTGAATCCATATATCCTATTGGATTGAGGTTTGCTCCTCCTCTGTAGGTGATCCCATAATCTATTGTTCCTTTCATGTATACCATAGTATGTTTCAAAGTGTTCCAGTAAGGTTTTTTGGGGTTGTGAGAGAAATGAGATAGAATATTTACTGCAAAAGAGAGATCAGGGCATATAGCTACAAATAGCCACATCAGCGAGCCTAAAGCTTTAAAGTAGAGGGTCAACTTTATCTCATTGATTTTCTGCAGAGTGACTGGGCAATCATCTATTGAAAGTGAAATTCCTGGTGAAAGTGGTGTAGATAATAGAGTATAGTAGGACATGTTGAAACAAGAAAGCATACACTAAGCATAAGCCTTTTGGGATAGAGTGACATTGCCATTATTGTTCTAGGTGATTCACATTCCCAATATCAGAGTTGTTTCTCCTAAGTCTTTGATTTTATAGCTAGAACTGAGTTGTGCTTTAGCTGTTTCTTCACCTGCTGTTGTTAATGATACTTCTAGTATGTTGTCTATTCATGTAGATGTCAACATGAGCTCTTCATCAATTACCCTAGAGCATATTTGAGGATCAGCACAAGATTTGTAGTATTCATGTTTTTTAAAGGTCTTATCCAAGTTTTCTGCCCAATTATAAGCTCCTTGCATGGTTGTCAGGAATGTGTGGAGCAGGAACGGAGTGATCTGGAGTGGAGCAAAGTTACTCTAGAATAGAAGAAAATTGACAACAAAAGTAGGGAACAACCTTGGCCTCAGCTTGTGTACTGTGTCTCAATCTATTATTATGTGTATGGTTGCATATTTCAGAAGGACTGAATTGTTGCCAGGAGCTCAGGAGAGGAGTGGTATATAGATTGATAGGAGTGAGGATAGAAAAAACGTTAAAGACGTTAATTGTCAAGGACCATGTGGAGTAAGAGTGGAGTGACCCAGAGTGGACATAGAGTAAGAGTGGAGTGACCTGGAGTGGACACGGAGTTACTCTGGAATAGAAGGGAGTTGACAACAAAAGTGAGGAACTGTAAGAAAACCACTCAGTAGGCAATCACTTCTTAAGCTAGTGGATAGTCCCAGAAGCTAGTTTGAGATTCAAGTAGAAATATATCTACATACACTTGCTAGTATATATACTACACTAGATAGTCAGGCACACAACACCATGGCAACTGACCTATAATCACAGAATGTCCTAGAATAACTAATAATAGGCATCACACTGCATGACATAGACAGAAGAAGTCAGGAACGATGGGAGTGTGATACACGATCTGTCACTGGGCCATTAATAGAACAGACCCTCAGAACTTACTAAGCACGACCCTAGATGTCCCCTTACAGGAACAACCTTGGTCTCAGCTCATATGCTGTGCCTCAATCTGCTGTTGTATGTGTGGTTGCATATTTCAGGAGGACAGAATTGTTGCCAGGAGTTCAGGAGAGGAGTGGTATATTGCTAAGAGTATAAGGGCGACCAGAGCGGTACACTCTAGGAGATTCCTCAGTTAAATTATAGTATAGAATATGTTACAACTCACCTCCAGAAGATTCCTCAGAGAATTAGATGAGGCTCTTGGAGAGAATAATCTACAATATATACTAAAATGCTCTTACATTTCATTCTTTGGTAACCAGGGATTGCACAATGAAATTATGTTGGGAGGCAACAGAGGGTGCTCCGGAGTTATGTGTAAGAGGTCCCCTTATATTTACCTCCTCTCCAAGGTTGCTGCGTCCCGAAGTAATGGTTCTGGGATTGAAAATGGTGTCGAAGTCTGTCTGGTAAATGTGTCTTGGGACGGCTGGGTGCTTCTGATAGTACTCTATGACGAGGTCCGGTGTCTTGACATCGGAGGCTACCTCCCAAGAGTTGTGTTCTCTGCTAAAACCCTTCCACTTGACCAGGAACTGGAACCTCCTTCAGTGCCAGCGACTATTTAATATTTTTTCCACTTCTCACTTTTCTTCTCCGTCGACGACGATGGGTAGTGGCGGGGCTTGCAGTTTTCTCCCTAGGATTGGATCTTCCAGAGCAGCAGACAACTTTACGACATTGAACACTGGGTGTAACTGCCTCATTCTATGAGGTAACTTGAGACAGTAGGCTGATGGTCCTACTTGGCGTTCTATTTCAAAGGGTTCTAGTCGGCAATGTAACAACTTTGGAGATGGACATGTCATTTTGATGTCTGACGCGTCTAAGTATACTCAGTCTCCTGGTTTGTACATGGGGGCCGGAGTCCTCTTTCGATTATAGTACCACGTCATGTCCTCCTGTACTTTGTAGATCACTGATTTGGCCTCTTCAGTGGCAGACTTTATCCTCTTTATGAATTCGTTGACTGTCTCTAGTCCAGAAGGGACTTGGCTTGGCTTAAAGCCCATATGGGGAATTCATCCAGTGTCTAGTAGGAATAGAGGTTGCTGCATCGCGGAGTGGACATAGTTGTTGTGCTGGAACTCCGTGATGGGTAGGAGGTCGTACCAGTCGTTCTACTGTTCGTTGACGAATAAGTAGAGGAACTAGTCAAGCTCCTGGTTGACGCGTTCTGTTTGTCTGTCTGTTTAGAGATGCCAAGCTGTGGAGGAGGATAGTTGTATACCTAGTAGCCTGTACAGCTCCTTAGTGAATGAAGCTATGAACTAGGGTCCACGGTCTGAGACAACACATTTTGGGAGGCCATGGAGCTTCTAGACATGGTGAAGAAAGAGTCTGGCTGTTCCTTCTGCTGTGACTGTTGTATGTGTCGAAACGAAGTATACTCTCTTGGAGACGGAATCTACGACAGTTATAACGGCGTCATGTCCAGAGGACTCTGGGAGTTTGACCATGAAATCGACACTGAGTGTATCCCACTGTGCGTCTGGAACAGAGAGCAGTTGAAGTTCACCAACTGGAGAGTGTCACCAGGGTTTTGTCTGGAGGCAGAGATCATAGGTGCTTATATACTGGCTGATATACCTAGACATCTGAGGCCACCAGTAGTTCCAGGACACCAGTTCTAGCATCTTCCAGCGTCCGGGGTGACCTGCGATATAGGTGTCATGGCAGAGAGCTACGATCTGTCTACGTAGGTCCGGACTTTGAAATATGTATATTTTCCCTTGGAACTGGAGCAGGCCATCTATGTTCAACCACTCCGAGGAGTGCACTGTCCCATTGGCAGAGCATTGGAGCTCTTGTGCTGCCTTAGCGATAGGTTTCTCTTGGTCTCTGTTCCGGTTTCCTTTGCGTATGTCAGACAAAATCTTCTGTTCCATGCCTGTTAGTTCCACTCCTTCCAGAGCATACACCGCAAGGAACTCCAGTCGAAGGAGGACAACATTTTCATTGTCAGAGGCTTTGTTTCCGTGATCAGCTGTCCTCGACAGTGCATCCAGTTTGCCCATAGTACATCTGGGGCAGTGATGAAACAAGAAGTCAAATCTAGCCAAATGCAAGGACCAACGAGCTTGATGACGGTTAAGTTTTTTGGCCGTCATGAAATACTCGAGGTTCTTGTGGTCAGTCCAGATTTCTACCAGATGGGTCGCTCCTTTCAAAAAGTGCCTCCACTCTTCTAACACATAGATAATAACCAGTATTTCCTTGTCGTGGATTTTGTAATTTTGCTCCACGGAGGACAAGGACTTATTATAGAACACTACAGGGTGCTATTTTCTGTCCTTTGTCGACTGCTGAGACAAGACTGCTCCTGTGGCGAAGTCTGAGCTATCCGCTTCAACCTGAAAGGGCTCTGAGTCCTAAGGGGACATTAACACTAGAGTAGTGGTCACCTCCATTTTGAGATCCTCGAAGGCCACCTGTTCCTTTCCACTCTATGTCCAGACTTGTTCAGAGCATGTTAAGTTGAAGAGAAGTCGAGCTTTGGCAGAGAAGTCCTGAATGAACCTTCGGTAGAAGTTCACAAAGCCTAGGAATGTCTGGACGTCCATCTTGTTTTCCGGAGTAGGCCACTCTCGGACTCCCATAACCTTGACCGGGTCCATGGAAACTTCGTTCTCTGAGATGACTAGTCCCAAGTACTCGATTCACTTCCTACAGAACTCGTACTTCTCCAGGTGGAGGAAGAGTTTGTTCTCCTGTAAGACCTGTAATACCTGTCTGATAGCCTTTGCATACTTCTTTTCCGTCCTGGTAAAGATCAAAATGTTGTCCAGATAGACCACTATAATGCCTTCTGCTATGAGGTCTCGGAAGATGTTGTTCATCATGGTTTGGAAGGTGGCTAGACTATTAGTCATTCTGAAGAACATTACTAAAGGTTCAAATAAGCCTCGATTGGTCTAGAAGGCCGCCTTCCACTCATCTCCAGGCTTAATGTAGACATTGTTGAAACCCCAATGAACATCCAGCTTGGTGAAGTATTTTGCTCTGCAGAGTTGCAATACGAGTTTGGAGATCAGTGGGAGGGGGTACTTATTCTTGACCGTTATGGAATTGAGCGCTCGGTAGTTCTGGACCAACTGGAGTGAGCCATCCTTTTTCTTGATGAAGAATACCGGGGCTGCCATAGGAGATTTGGAAGGGCGAATTTGTCCAGTACACAGGTTCTTCTCCAGGAAGGAGTCTAACTTCTTTTGTTTTACCAGAGACAGGGGATAGACTTTCGACGACTTAGACTTCAAGCCTGGAATGAGCTCAATAGCGTGGTCCCACTGCCTGTGCTCCAGAAGGATGTTAAAGTCTTTTTTTGCAAACACCGATTCAAACTCTTTAGCACAGTTGGATAGGGTGAGAAGTCCCTTCTGTGTTTCCGAGGCTCGACGGGCTCCTTCCACAAGTTTCTGGGAGATCATAAAGGTGGCACAAAGGTCTTCTGCGGCAGGCTCCAGGAGAAGTCTCGTCATGAAGAGTCTGTCCTCTATCTCGTATTCAACCTCACAACTCTGGGGGTTTTTGTCTCTCTCCGAGTTTTCCACATACTCCAGAGAGGGTCCAGATCGGCAGACATTGACAGCTCTGGTCTCCATTTTCTTCCACAATACTTGTTCCTTTCATACCACATGGCATCCTTTGCATTGAGGGGAGCACCAGTTTATCTGCACTTCTCTGGTTTGCCAATTGACCTCCGGATTATGGTCCTTGAGCCAGGTGTAGCTGAGGATCATGCTTTGCTTCCCAAGGTTGGAGACGGTGAGAAGCGTCCTCTCAGAGTAGGTCTTATAACAGAGAACTATGTCTACCACTTCGGAGATCTGCTCTGCTTTGTTAGGGAAGCCGTCCATATTGAACACTGGTATGGGGCAAGAGACATTCCGGGTGCTAATACCCTTCGTACGGACAAAGTTTTTGTTTATAAAGTTGCCTGTAGCTCTAGAGTTCAAAAGTACCTTGATGGAATGCACCTCGCTAGTGTTAGTGGTACTGATCTCAATAGGAAGGATGGTAAATGTTCCGCGAGTGTCAAGGGTATTGGTGGAGAGTCATCTGAATAGTCTCTTTTCCCATTTTGGCCTCTGAGGCAGGGCTTTCCTGTCTGGAGCAGAAGAGAGAGGTGCGTCTATAGGTTCACAGATATCTGTATTGACTTCTTCTACCTTCAATATAGTGAATCTATTTACTAACAGCGACCGGGGTGCACTTTTCGCCAGTTGCACTAAACAAAATCCTCCTCTGGGGCAGAACCCACTTCCTCTTCCTCTACTGTATCTTTCAAAGCCATTAAATCTTCGATCAATTCTTCCCATTGCTCTACGGTTAGCTTCTGGACGTCCAAGCGGTAAGGGCAGTCCTTTACAAGGTGGCTGGCCTCTCCGCACTGATAGCACCCTTGTGGAGATAGGGAGCGTGTCTTCCGGACTGCGTCTACATCCATAGGTATTTCTCCAGATGGTACAGGCGAAGCAGGCCTTGGTAGAACGGGAGGTGGAATGGACTAAGAAAGGCAGAACGTCAAGAGAGGGGTAGACTGAGGAAGGACAGAGTGCGTAGGGGCCGTAGTCATTGACTAGAGCATGGATTGAAAAGCCTTATTGGTCAACTGTACTTGGTCGATCCTCTAGGCGGCTGCATACCAAGCTTCCAGATCAGTGTCAGCAGGTTGTCTGAAGGACATGGTGGCGATCTGGCCCTGGATGTTCGACTTGAGGCCCCAGTGGAACTTTATTACCAGGGTCTGGGGGTCAGTGTATCCGGTGTTGGAGACCAAGGTCAGAAAACTGTCTAGGTAGTTGTCTACCATCCGGTTACCTTGATAATATGAGGAGTCTTCCAGAGCGTTAACGGTATCTGCTTCTGCATTGACTGAAAAGAATTGACTCTGGAACTGTTGTTTGAAGTGGGCCCAGAATTGGATGGGAAAGATGCTAGTGTCTGTCTCCTGACGAAAGAGGTTCTCGGACCACCTTGCAGCTCGTCCATCCTTGAAAAAGGCTAGGGTCCATAAGATTTTCTTCTCGTCACAGCTGAACTGCTCTGGGGCCAGGCATAGATATAATGTACAGGAGTTGAAGAAGGCTCGACCAGAGCTCCATTTACCAGAGAAGTTTGGAAGAGAAGGGAGTTTTGGCCTCATCCGCTGTTTGGACAGGGTGGACAGAACCGGAGAAGGAGGGCTGACAGGAGGCGGAGACATGGGTATTGGAGGCAGAGTGACTGTTGGGACGAAAGCGGTTATGAGCTGAGTAAGTTGTTGTAGTTGGGCTGTTAGTGTCACAAAAAGTGACTACTAAATAGTATCATGGAGGTATAACAAAATACCTGTTTAAATGAACTATATAAATAGCTGGACCCTCGTTAGCAAGTAGCCTTGCTGACGTCGCTCTTTTGGTGTAGTGGTAAACCATACAGTATGTGACTACTGGTCTATAGCACAACTGTGACAGTTAGGCCCGCAAGGATAGCGTTGATGGTGTGTTCTGAAGTATTCTGATGTTTGGTCAACTCTTGGAGATGGTATTGCAGGTAGCCCAAGGCATTGGCGACGACTGGAGGGGTGTCTGTAGAGAGCGACATCTCTCTTGGAGTGGAGTGATCAGAGGGCCAGAGTTTGTTAGCAGAGAGCGACTAGAGGACAGCTGTTTACTGAGAAATTCTAGGGCTCTGACAATGAGATCTAATTCTGCTGTAAGGGTAACCGGAGCAGTACACTCCAGAAGATTCCTCAGTTAAATTATAGTATAGAATATGTTACAACTCACCTCCAGGAGATTCCTTAGAGAATTAGATGAGGCTCCTGGAGAGAATAATCTACAATATATACTAAAATGCCCTTGCATTCCATTCTTTGGTAACTAGGGGTTGTACAATGAAATTATGTTGGGAGGCAATAGGGGGTGCTCCGGGCTCATGTGTGAGGGGTCCCCTTACAAAGAGTGAGGATAGAACATGTAAAAGACGTTATAGATGTTAATCTACAAACTAAGAAACTAGGATGTAACTAATGGAGTGTTTATACTAAGTCTGGAATAGGAGGAGTACAAGTAACTAGTCTATATCATGATCCTATAGGAGTAGACAACAGGAGTTCAGGAGCGAAATTTAGTAATAATATAAATTATAAAAGAAATTATATTATTAAATGATTATTTTCTGTTATATGACAATAGTTCTATATAATGTCTTCTTTAGTTTCCATATGTAGTTATCTTCCCCTTTCTTAAAATATTAACATTGAGTTGTGAAGACTTAGAGTTTATCCTAGGTAGATGTTTAGAAAGAACTTGATAGTGTTCTTCATTATATTCTACACTTACTTATACTACTTTTACATAGCCTGTGCACTAAAGTTCCATGGTTATATATCTTTCTAGAATATTCTACAATCACCTGACCTAATCATGTGATATGGTTTACTTAAGATTCCCACACTATTTATAGTTTTATCCCATTATGTGTCTTGAGATTGTGAATTAACTATTCAAAAGCATGAGAAGTTATTTTCTTTTTGAGGCTCTCATAACACAAAACCTCTAGGCTGTTCCATATATATATCACAAGAGTTTTCACTGTTTAGAAAAGCAGACATAAAGTTAACTTACCACAGATAAAGCTTCCTTGCTGCTGCTATTACACAAACTAGTTAGACTGATTCTAAATGCATAACTGACACATAAGTTTTATCATAGTCTTTGCCAATGACTTGTGTATATCCTTTAGCAATGATTCTTGTGTTCCTCTTATCTAGTTCTTTATTTTCATTCCATTTGACCATATATACTCACTTCAATTCAATAACATTTTTGTCTTTAGGTCTCTATATAACTTCAAAGATGTTTCTTGCCCTTAATATTTCAATTTCTTTGCTCATTGGTTCCAACCATAAGTTTGGCATTTTTATGGCTTTGTGGTATATTCTTGGTATCTCATTATTTGAGCCAGCAAGGTAAGTGAATGGTTGCTATAAGTATTTAATAAAGTCTTTTAATCTAGCAGATGGCTTTGGTTTTCTGTAAGTATGTTGTAATGTGAGTGATAGGTCTATGTCTTCATTTCTTGTTTGATCTGCCATTTGGGTGATTGTGTACTGAATAAGTTGTTTCTCTTCCTTTTTACAATTGTTATGTAACATTGAAATTACTAATGGTCTTAGAGCAATCTGATGCAGAGACTCTCCTATAGCCTAGTTCCCATGGGTTTGTGGTTCAAATTTGTATGAGTTCTCTTCTCTTGTTTCTATGTCATGCACTTACTTTGGTTGTTTAGCTAAGTGAGTAGTATCTTCTTCAAAAATGATGTCTCTCAATCTGAACACTGTTCCAGTCTTTTGATCCAGTAGTTTGTAACTTTTTTGTTCAAAATAGCCAAGAAGGGAGACTTTTACTGATCTGGGCATTAGCTTTGACAAACTTAGATTCAATGGTATATATGTATAAACTGTTGTCCTGAAAGGTCTTAAGTGAGATACATTTTGATATTTCCCAAACTAGACTTCAGTAGAAATGAACTTTGGGCATTAAAAGGAAGAAATAAAGTTTCAAGTATAGACAATAGTTCAAACTACATTTTCCCAGTACTTGAGTGGGTGTAGCAACTTAGTCTGAAATGACTTAATCACTCTCCAAGTCTAAGTTGACAGGAAAAACTCAATAGAATTCTCGTTTAATTTTGTACATTACTTATACAACTACTACATGGCCTATGTACTACTTTCCCATAGTCCTATGTGACTTAGTCATGTGATGTCACATGACTGTGACCTGTGACCTTGTGATACTTAGTCACCTGATACTTTTTTATACTCTATCCTTGTGTAGTAAGTTCAGAAAAGAAAAAAAAAAAGAGATATAAATAATAACTTAGCCATTTTACCAAGTCATGACAATGAAAGTCCAAATTTTGCCATAACCAATTTAACACCATCAAGAATAGTTCACATTGTATATTCAGTAGTTCCATTTCATCAGTGAGCATAAGAGGTGGTATACTTAAAAATAAGTTCATGCTCAACTCTGTAATTCTTCCATACTGCATTACACTATTCTTTTCCTATGTTAGGTCATATTGACTTTAGCTTTTTTCTAGTTTGTTGTTCAGCTTCTACTTGGTAAGCCTTGAATACACTTAATGTAGTGTCAGCTGATTTGGATTTTAGGAATATGACAGTTCTGCATGACAAGAATCTATCTATAATCACTATGAAGTATATATATTCCCCAGCTGATATAGTTGGTAATAGCCCCCAAATGTCTATGTGAACTTATTCAAGTACTTCTATTTCATGTACTAGGTTCTGATGGTAGGGGTGTGCTGTGTACTTCTTATAGATGTAGTCTTTATAGAGACCTTTCATGAACAATTCACTATGTAGAGCAATTCTATTAACAATATTGTTATTTATCATTTCTTATATGGTATCTGCACCAATATAACCTAAACGTCTGTGTCATGTATCAAATATAACTAGATGTTATTTGTTTTGGACAAAAAAAGTACTTGATACTGGTTTGTTGACATCTACTACATATAGTTGTTCAAACTACTATTATGCTGTCAGCAAATTTGTCACAGAAAGTAGTATTTGATACACCTTATATTAATAAATTTCTAATTAAAATTTGTTCTAGAACCTATTATAAGTCCTTAGAACATACCAAAGTGTTATATAAACTAGTAAGCAGGTAGAAATAGACCTAGAGCTCATGAAAAGACCTTAGAAGGCAAGCAAGATGAGCTGGCATCAGGTTATAAACAAAGTTATTAGATAGAGATATTCTAGATCTACTTTGTATTAGATATGCCTTGATAAAGATAGAGTACTTGAGCTTTAGAGCCAGTAGCATACTAGTAATAGACTTAGATAGATATGCCACTAATTGCAAATAAGGTATTAGATCAGATATATTTAGATAACTGATATTGTCAAGTCCTGAGTCCTAAGTGAATGTTGGATATAACCTCAACTGCTCAAGTTGTGTCTCTCTCTATGCTTACCCACTTAGTAATCAGTATATTCAGAGAACTGAGAGGCGATGTCTAGACAAGAGAAGCTGGGGATCACTCATAGGCAATACTAACCACACTCAATATTAGTGAAGGAGGCAGACTTAAGCAAGAGCAGTAAATAGCCTAGAAGCTCTAATCAATGTTGAGATAAGGTATTTTACCATACATCACTAGCTTGGTCCATATACTGGTTGCTATGGGAATATAGATCAAGATACTAATAACTACTATACCTAATAAGGCTACTGTCACAAAAAAGTGACTACTAAATAGTATCATGGAGATATAACAAAATACCTGTTCAAATGAACTACATAAATAGCTGGACCCTCATTAGCAAGTAGCCTTGCTAACGTCACCCTTTTGGTGTAGTGGTAAACCATACAGTATGTGACTACTGGTCCATGGCACAACTATGATAGCTACATAGTACTAACTATGGCAATGAGAACAAGAGGGAAGGGAACTATAAATAGCGGACTCCAAGGATCTGAGGGCAAGCTAGATAATACTCACCTATACTAGGTTACCTAAGCTATCCTAGAGCGTTTCTTTATAGGAGCTGACTTAGTAGATAATAAAGCTAAGGGGTAATTAACTAGTCTAGCTACTTAATATAGGAGCTAGTTTGACAGTGAATCAGCATGAGTAGGTGATCGGCTATACTATCACTGCCTAAGTTCAAGGCCAGTTGCTGAGGTAAGCATTTGGGTGTGGTCTGTGGTGTTGCATAGTGTCATAGAGTATGATAGATATCTAGGACATGACTTAGAGAATTGGGACAGTGATTGGAGCTTACTAACACTTGACAAATAACTAAAGAGTTCTAAATCACAAGCCAACTGTTGGCAGAGGCATGACATCGCAGTAGATGATATTTTCTATTTTTACATATTATCTATTATTTCCTTTCATTAACTATATTATAATCACTCAATCATATCCAAAAAACAGACTAATGAACTGCTGGGAATATTATAAATATCAAGTGGGACTATAGTTATTATCAGTCATAGTTTGATAATGAATAGCTAGTAGATGAGATGTTGGCAATATTAGACAAAAACATTATAATACAGTAATATATTGAATGTTTGAGGACTCTAAGAGATAATAGACTCATAGTATAGATAAGACTCTTTGAAGAAACCTCAGACTATTTTCTCTCTTTTATCTTTGGACTTGTGCTAAATAGGACAACATTAGACTAACCCATTATTAAACACTAACTCAACTTGTTACCTTCATGGCTTCTGTCACTGGACTGTCACTTAACTAGTCACCCTTAGTTACAAGTAGTGTTATCACATTGTAATGTAGTTATAATATCTAGTTAGAATAAATACAGCCCAAAAAGAGAAAGAACAACAAGTTCTCTTTTTCTGTATTTCCTCTGTAAAATCTTACTCTAAGGAATTAGTACTCTTACTTGTCTTAGGACAACCTCAAGAGTACTACTCAAAGTCTCGTTGACATCTCTCCTCCAATATAACTTCACTGAAAACCTTAACCAGATCCTTTAACTAGGAGTATAAAGATATCAAGTATTAGATATAGGCTTCAAGTTGAAATACATATTCAACTGTAAGGTCTAGAGTCTTAACAGGGGGATGTTTGGACCATATCATATTTCAGAAATCTGACAATTATGTAATTTATTTCTTCTGAAAATTCTCCTAAAAATCAACAATAGTAGGATAGCATAGTAGATTACTTTTCTTCTATTCTGGACTACCTATAAGTACTGAGTAGTTACATTGTAATTCCTCAGTTTGTAAATTAACATTATTTGGTCCTAATACTCTCCTTATCCACTCCAGATTCCTATTTTACTTTCTTAAGACCTTTGTTCTGACAACTTCCTTCCACTCCAAAATAAGCAACCAACCTCATGACCAGAGACCAGAGCACTGTTACGCCACAAGTGAATTTTCCACAGAAGATAACATTTGATATACTTTATACCAATAGATTCTCAATTAGAATCTACTCTAGAATCCTTTCTATATCCTCAGAACATAACACTATATAATGAATACATTGAGCAGGTAATAATCGACCTAGAGCTCATGTTGAGACCTTGAGAAGCAATTAAGATGAACTAGCATTGGGTTACTAAGAGAGTTATTGAGAAACTACGCTCTAGAACCACTTTTGGATAGACTAACTTAGAAAGATGGTAAACTTGTACTCTAGAACCAGTACTACTCAGATGAAGAACTTAGGCTGATAGACTTTGTGCTTGTAAATAAGCATTGACAG
>Ga0153958_1000250_pt1 | contig 12802 bp, 8 predicted proteins | sample TSFL042MetaG_FD_104719 | JGI IMG/M metagenome (GOLD analysis project Ga0153958, IMG submission 104719) | Attine ant fungus gardens microbial communities from Florida, USA - TSFL042 MetaG | ecosystem: Host-associated > Fungi > Mycelium > Unclassified | place: USA: Florida, Wekiwa Springs... | reverse complement strand
CTAATAGATAGGGGTGGCAAGCTTTAGAGAGTAGGGGCATCGGTTGAAGCAAAGGAAAGGGGAACTTTTGGAATCAAACCGCTATAGAATGGATTCATTGATTATGTCCCCCCGGATCTAATGGATGAGGCATCACAGTAGAAGAAAGAGAAAGAAGGGAGCAGCACGGCACGGCATTCGATCGATTAGAGAGCGGTTAGCCTCTCTACGTGATTGAGCGGTATGGGGAAACCTTCTATATGGGTATTCCCCAATTCCGAGCCTGCCCTTTGACGGCCGTTTGCGAGATTCAATGGATAGGGGTTTGCCCCAGCCTGACTTGTGTTCAAGGGGCCTATTAGCGGAGGAAGCATCCACTATAGATTCTCAACTCGGGCCAAAGAGCTTAGTTGCAAGGCTAATGGACTCAAAGGCAAGGTTCGTCGGAGCAGCTCAATCAACAAAGGAAGTCGGTTCGGCTTCAGGGAGCTCAGTTGAGTGGAAGCTACTTTCTTCCGTCTCAAGTCCTCTAGGACTCTAGGAAGCGTCCAGCTTAAGACAGACCGCTTGCTTTCTTTGCCTTGCCCAGAGACACCTCTCCTTGCCCGTGGTTGGTTTAGGCCCCGAGCCTGGACTAAGAAAGATTAACAAATCATTCTCCCTAAGTCACAGACTAGGGCTACTATTAATAGTAATAGGAAATAGAAGCAAAGTAGCTACACTTTCGTGCCGGGCCAGCTAGAACAGCATCGAAGCCAGCTATAAGCCCAGAGTCGAAGACAATGGTAGAGCCGGTTGCTTACTTTCCCGATGGAGCTGTAGCTAGCTAGGCGAAGGACTGAGTCTAACAACAGCGTAAAAAAGCTTTTAGACTGGAACCTTGGGAGCTATCAAACCTGATCCTCACCTCTATTCCCATGGAGTCTAACTCGTCCAGTGTAGCGGAGGCAGGCGATAACAAGAGTTTCTGACTGTTCGTTCCTTTGGAGCTATAGAAAGCCTTTCTCCGGTAAGCGACCAACAGTACAGCTAGTCGTTCAAGAAAGAAGCCTTCTTTCAAGATCTTGCTACCCAATACCTCACTTTTAGCTTTCTTGATTCGCTCTCGTCCTTCCTTCTTTACCTCCTCCTAGGGTTACTAGCTCATACCCACCTACCAGCTCAAGGAATAGTAAATAAACTACCGGTAAGAAGGAGTAGAAGGGAAGACTTTATTCTACCATGAAGAGAGTGTAACATAAACGATCTTTTTTTATTCTTTTTTTCTATTTTCATTTTTTTTATTATAGGGAAAATGCACTAAGTTACTTACGGAATAAGAAGACTGAACTAATTGAGATTGACTAGCCCTTTAAAGACTTCACCGATTCCACAAAGACTGGGAGACGTGCCTTGAGGTCTTCCAGAATCACTCGAATAGGGAAATTCCAAAGAAAAAGAAGGGATAATCATGACAACCTCACAGCTGAGAGAGACAGGCTATGCGTTCTAATCGATGTGGTACACATATCTATACTGTATTGCAAGAGACGAGCTGGCTAGACTCTTATCTAAATTGCGTATATAGAGCAAAAACGACTCTTTTCTTCAGCAGAGCAGAGCTCTCTTCGTAATATAAGAGAGATTTGGCAAGAAGGCAGCACTTCTTTTGGAGAGATCATCATATATCTCTGCCCTTATTATGGTTTTGACCTTAGAAGTAAGATCTTCCCACGGAATACTCACCATAGTCTGACTTAGCCGGCTCGTAGGAATGAATTCAAAGATAGGCTAGAGGCAGCAGTGTCATCACCTTGATGGCGGCACCAGAGTTGATCTCTACACGTGGTAACCTTCTTTAGAATTCAAAAATGAATTTTTGGGGCCTTAGATAGTCGAGCCCGTCATTTCCAATGCTATCCCAGAGAAAAGACGAGCGCCTACATAACCTAGCCAGACCCCTTTATGATCAGAGAGAAAGGCTTCCCCTTCTCTTACATCCGTGTAGTTATAAAAGGTTGGCTCAATGAGGTTAAGATAGATGAATCTTTTTATTTTTTATGATTTCGAGTGCTATAATGATTTGTGCGAGATTAAAGAGAGAAAGAGAGAGTTGGATGAAGCCTGCCAGAGTACGGAGAAAGAAGAAGGTGTGATCTAAGGAAGAAAAGCCTTATCTCGTCTCGCTATCCGCCTTTTCCAAGGTTTCCAATCTACGATCGAGATTGGGCAGCTGACTATCTTATTGTACTATCCATTACTGTGTGAGTGTGAAGCATCTCGATCCGGCTTCAACCCTTCCTTTAAATAAAGGTGCCGGAAAAGGTCTTTCGAACCCCGAGGTTGAATGCCAACTACGGTGCCGACAACACTCGAAGCTAGGCCCGCACGCACTATTCTTCTTGGTTATGCCCGATCCTGCAAGTCAAGAGTCTGGGAATGATGCAGCAGCCAGTATTACGGGGTTTACTCTCTTTCAAAGATAGGTCGAAAACCATATATTCCGCAATTGCCCTTGGATTGACATTGACTCTGGTCTCCGCTCTTCATTATAGATCTTTCCACTTCTCATTGAATCGGATTACCGGGTTGAGGAAATGCTATGCCAAATATGGACCTCCGACACATTAGGACATTAGGTTTTTGTCTCCAAAGTGAAAGGCAAAGCGGAAAACCAAGGAAGTAACGAGTTGCTCACTTGAAAAGCCTACATTCCTGTCTGCATCCGCTTCTTTGTTGACGAGCCTACCCTTTAGTTTAGTTTGGAGACTCAGATCCAGATGCTAACTGCTGGTCCCCTTTCTTTAAGGGCTCATTGCCTTCTCTTACAGAACTCTCTGTCGTGGCTAGTCTGCGGCTCTTTTTCTTTTCTCCTGACCCCGAATAAGGTCTTTCAAGATGGAGACTGGGATGGATGCCTGAACCAAAGCTATAGGCGATAAGACCAGTAGCTCGGGCTCTTTTCCCCTTTCTTCCCCAACGACCCCGGTTCACCTCTCTCTTTCAGACCTCCCTCATACTTTCCAGGTTCGCCCCAGCCAAAGAGGTCAGTTCAAGACCCTTTAGCTCATCCCCTTTGATCAGGGCTCCCATAGGATGATAAATTGAAGGATTCAACAAAGTTTGAACCAAGACTCTCAAGTCTGATTCAATCCAAACAGTTCCCATCTTTGGTGCGTTAATCGGAAGAGGGGGCAGGGCTTGAATGCCCGTTTCCTTTTATATATAGATTTCTATTTTTGAGTAGTATCCGTTGAGTCATTCGCAGAAGCAGCTCTTTCAAAAGCACCCAAATCTGATGAAGGAACTGCGGAATCAGCGCTTTCTTTCATTCGCTGAAAAACAGCACCGAGAATAGAATAAAAAAATCCGATAGATCATACAACAGGCATCATTCTAAGAAGCGGAGCCTAGGGCAGCTCTTTCCCTCTCAATCTGAACCGGCTGAAGAGGAATTCTTCCCTGAAGCCGAGGCCAAACTAACATTAACATATCAAGTTTCTCCCGAAACAACGGATTCCTCACCCTCAGGAGCCCCAAGTAACGAATCCGAATGCCTATCTCCCGTTTAATAAGACTTATTGGAATGGAAGAAGGAGAGTAGTCCTCTGGTCATCAGTTAGTAGTTAAATAATCCCAGTAGTGGTCCTCTTGCCTAGCGGAGTCAGCCTTTAATGGACAATGATAGGCAGACCAAAGATTGCACATCGCAGTCTAAGCGTGCTTGCTTTGCGCACCGGCACAGCAGAATTCGAATCCGCTGGCTCAGATGAGTGGCTCTTGGCTCACTTCCTTGAGCTTGAGAGAGAAGGCCAAGAAAGAAGTGATTAAGAGCACTTTCGAAGTAAGTATCCGCTTTGTTTTATGGTCAATAGAATATCCAGATCCACCTTAGTCAGAGTTGCATCTTCTAATACAGAATATCTGGTCTTACAACCTATTCTCCGAATAGTTACCTTAGGTTAGACGGCTTCTTGGACGGAGCAAGTGAGGTGTAGCGTTAGGTGACCCGGAAGCCACGCGCGGCGGTCAGTGGGCGCAGGTGTGGATGAGTCTCCTTGAAAAGAAGAGCTCTAAACCCCCTGTTAGCTCACTTGGTCGTGTCCTGTGGAGACAGCCCCCAACCAGGACCAGGAAGGTTACATAAATTCTTGAAATGAACCTTACCCTCTTTGACAAGTTGTTCCGACTTAAGGCCATAAAGTGGCAGAAGATCTTGGAATAAAAACCACTACTTAAGATGGTTCTTAATCGAGTCATCTTGGTAGTGACCGATGGTCTCAACAAAGAGCTCTATGTCGGAGTGCACTTGTTTGCTAAGGAGGTGATCAGGCTTGTCCGGAAATCTGGTTTCTTGTTCACTGCGCTTTACTTAAATGTGCTGTGTCATTGCAGCAAGCTTATGCCCCGGAAAACAGGCCTCTTGCCTTTTCCTGTCTCGTTGACGAGGTCAGGGTATCCTAGGATTATCCCGTCCTTCCATCGTAGTAAAGTCGGAAAGATGAGACGTCCGACTTACTAGTGAAACTCTACTTTTCATTCTTCACTCTTGCAAGGGCTATACCCTTAGCCAAGAGATTGACTAATAAAGTAGTAGAATCCATAGTGACTCCGACGGACTCTGATCAGATGGTAGATGTCGTTAATGACATAACTGCCGACTGGGAGAGTCTAATTCGTACCTATGTACCTCGGATTGGCTCCATCCCCATGTGTCAGGGGATCACATGGAGTCCGGAAGGCAGTCCCTATCTCTTAAAGCTGCGGCATCCCACCGATCCTCGCATCGGCTCTGCTAGTTGGCTTTGATATCAAGGCATGGCACCATCCGGGGTCTCATTCCCCGGTAAATAAGAGTGTTCCACTCTTATTGTAGCGGTTCCGAGCACATAGCGTGTGAGGGATTGTTACGTGTCTAGGAGAGTTCTATTATAATAGAATCTCGGATTCTTCCTTATAATGGAGCTCTCTAAAAAAGAGCACCCTTCTTGGTAGATCCGATTCTTCGATGACGACTATATAAGAAGGTTAACCTCTAGTATAAAATCTTGGAATTTATTCTTAGATTTTATACCCCTGGTTGGAAACCAGGCGCCCCCCCACGAGCCGATTCGTTCGGTCTCGAAAAGGAGAGTGGAGATAAGGCGGGAACTTCATGTTGAGTTTTATTGATTAGATTAATAATATTATGAAAACATTATTTAATTTAACAATGAAGGTCCCTACTTTCTCCTGGCGGAGTCTTTTTGAAAAGACTCGATCGCTTAAAGGAATTCTTCTTCGAGTTCCTTTAGTGATCTCTGGTGTCCTATCATGTGAGGTTGGTCTCTGCGCCGTCTCTTTTGCAAGAGAGGTCATTAGGTTAAGGAGGAAGTCTGGATTACTATTTACTGCGCTTTATTTGAAGCAGTGTTCTGTATGCCTCCAGCGTTATTACGCTGGGAGCTATAGAAAGAGTGATTCGCTTTCCGTTCCTATTGGCTTGACAAGGTCGGGGATTCCAACTATCATCCCAACAGTTTTAAGAAAGCACATACGTGCTCGGGATGCTAGAGGGGATCGTATAGTCAAACTGTACTTATCTTGGTTCTCATTATCTAAGCTTGTGCAATTGGCTCCGAAAGTATCTAAGGAAACTTTCAAGTCAATTACCGAGTATCCTGATAATCAGGCTGAGTATCAGGGCCGAATCAAAGAGTTCTTAGGGGAAATTAAGGACTCTGCTCAGGAGATTTGGTCGCTATATTATCCGACCATCTCATCTATTCCTCTTTTAAAGGGGATTAGATGGGAACCTACCTGGAAGTCCACCCCTCTGTTGGATTCATTTATCCATAGGTATCATCCTGTGGTAGATGAGCCAGTTGAGCGGGGTAAACGTCTCCCTTTTGTGCCTATAAATTTGTTTTCAAATTTAAAGCGGCCTGGAATATCAACAAAATCCATTCCATTCCAGATGGATTCTTCTCTCCTGGTATACTTTGGTATCCTAGGGTTTTATTCCCTTTAGATATCAAATATACCACAGAGATGGCTAATTGGGATCTTGATTACTTTGAGAGGTGTGTAGGTCCACAGATCTCCACTCTTCTTGAAGCATATTCTAGGGTTCCATTAGTAACAGGTAGGCTTTGTCAAACGATTGAAGGAGGTGGTAAAAGGCGGTTGTTTGCCATATGTAATTATGTTAAACAACGTCTTTTATCCCCTGTCCACGATTGGGCGTTTAAAGTGCTTTCTGGTATTCCCACAGATGGTACTTTTGACCAAGAGCGTCCGTTAAGACGTTTGAAGGATAGAAATAGCATACCTTCTAACATCTATTCGTTTGACTTAAAGTCAGCGACGGACAGTTGGCCACTGGCAGTTATCTACGCAGTGTTTGAGACCTTGTTTGGTCCGACATTTGCTTCTTCGGTTGTCAACAGCTCTTTAGGCCTTAATACTTTCTTAGTCGGCCCTCCCCTTACTAGGAAGGTATATGAGGTGTCCTTTGCCCGTGGGCAGCCTTTAGGTTATAAGGGTTCTTGGTCGTTATTCTCGCTATCCCACCACTTTGTGGTATGGATTGCAGCAAAACGAGCGGATCCAAGTAGGACAGCCCCATTCTGGGACTATGCCCTTCTCGGAGATGATATTGTCATCTGTGATGAGAAGGTGGCGAAGGCTTATACAGAGATCTTAGATCAGTTAGGTGTTAAGATTTCACTTCCGAAATCGATTATTTCTAATCGAGGTTCGTGTGAATTCGCTAAGAGATATTGGTGCGATTTCCTTCAGAAGGATCTTTCACCTATATCTATTAGGGCACTTACTGGTTGTCGATCGATTCGTGGCCTTGTGCAGATTGCTAATAAATATGATGTGAAAACATCAGCTTTATTAAGATTAGCAGGCGCAGGTTATAGAGTCCGTTCTCGTATGCTGAGTTCTCAAACTCGCAGATGGGAGCGTCTTAAGGTCGTAGCGTCTAAGCCATACGGGTTAAAGTCACTACCTCTTGAGATGTGGCTTGGAAGGGGTAAGCCCCTCAATCCTTATCTTAGAGGGAAGATGGTGACTTTTCTCCGACGGGAATTACGCCCAAAGGAGATCCGGATCTTTCCTTCAGATCTGGTATTTGATGGTGAACGTGAGATCCTAGAACGCACTGTCTTACTCGGATGGGTAAGACAGTGGTTAAAACTAGTCTCATGGTACTATACCGTAGCATTGTCTGAGGATGTGACCATCGAACAGTTACTTGACGCACCCATGTGTACAATGACCTGGAAGAGATCACAGCGTGATGAAAATCTCATCCGTTTTGGTCTTGTATGGAAGTTGTATGATATGGGTGAAGGATGGGATTGTAGCACAGTACCTCGGTACTTGTTCGATCCTAATACAGTCATTCAGTTTGATCGGTGGTATTATGGAGGTCTGAAAGGGACCGATTTCATCATGGCCCCTATTGACTAACCATCAATAGAGGTTCTGGGACATCAGTCCATAAGAATTGATATCAAGGCATAGCATTCTATGGACTCTTTCATCACGTCCAGAAATGGTATGCCAACACCTTTTCTCCTTAGCCAACCAAGACTTTCCTGAGGCTTGCTCTCTATAAGAAAGGAACACTGCGCGATAGCAGCCTCCTGTTTACTAATAGATCTGCCGCCGCTAGTATAACAAAAAAAGCACATAAGGATCCGGAATAGAAAAATATACTGATCACTGATCAGGATCATATACAGCCCGGTATTAATTACCAGAAAGGATATAGTCGTGATGTCCCTTCATGGCCGGCCGGCCTGATCAGTATGGAGCCGAAGGCAAAGGTTTCCAGCAGCAGTTGATCTAGCAGCATCCATTATTACAGGAATTTCTTTTTGATGGAGAAGTAAGAAGGGCTCTTTGTCGCTACAGGAAAGCCAGTGCATGAAGATCTATTCCCCTCGTCCCACTACCTTCCTAGCCTAGCTGCCCAGATCGGATTCACTGATATAACCTATTAGATTCTTTACATATCGCATCTCTCAAGTGAGAATAAAATTCCCTAAGCGGTTAGGTTAGCAAGAACGGCTAGAATAGATCTTTCACTCTAGACATACCATGCATAGGGTAAGGACACAGATCTTATATAAGATACAGGATACCACTAGACGAACAGTCTTGCTTGTGTATTGTCATGCACAAGGCAAACAGTGGTCTTCAGGGTGCTTGTGGCCACACCGAGTGAGATAGGCGCTGGACCCGATGAATAAAGAGTTCTCGGGCATGGACTTAGACCAGTTTAAAAGAACTATTGGTCCGGTCCTAGCTTCGTGTGATGATCTTGGTGTACCACCTGTGATAGGCCGTCTTGCTTTCTCTTCTCGTTAGAGGGAGGTGGCAAGAGGAGGATATTCGCCATAGGTAACTATGTCAATCAGAGATTGTTTCATCCTGTCTATTCTTGGTTGGCAGAAAGATTGAGACGCCTGCCCCAGGATGGTATCTTTGATCAAAGAGCACCTCTTGATCTGGCCTAAACTTTTCCATTGCCGGTCACTTCTAGGGTCTAAATTCAATGTGGACCAAAGCTTTTATGCCGTTCGAGCTATGGGGGTAGACCTGTAAACCCTTATCTCCGAGGGGTGATTCTTCCTTTCTTGTCTCAATCCAAACAGCAGGTTCCCACTGGTGTGCACAACCAGTATCGGTGGTGGCTGGTCATCCATGCCAGTCAAGCTCTTCTGGTCTATGTTCGCTACCTGGGGCTGAACAAGCTTTCCGAACCTATGTCCATTGCTTTAAAGTCTCTTTCTCTTACGCAATTTATCTCATTCCTGAAAAAAAGAGTTACAATTCGGTATGATAACGACACCCATCTTGCTAGATGTAGCAGCCATATTGGGTCTTCACCCCCATGGTGATACTCTTCGTCCCTTCTATTATCCTCTGTATCTGACCCGCTCCTTCCAAGCAGGTATTGAAAAGCACCCTGCCCCGGACCAAGCAAGCACCCGAAACAGGCTTCGAAGGAAGAAGCAAGCCTACTCTATAAGTATTACCTTACTAAGGTAAGCGTATCTAGAAGATGGAGCCGCTGAGATAGAAGTCAGATCCATGTCACACTAGGAAGAAGCCGCCACTAACTGGAGAAAGGAGCTAATGTTTTCTGCAGCACCACTGCCATGTAAGTTTTTTAGGAAGTTTCCGACCTCCTGTATGAGTATTTCGGTACTTATCCCCAGTTTTATGGATGCAACAAAAAGAAAAACAAGCGAGGACCCTTTAATTGACGATGCGTTCCGTCGTCAGCAAGCGGTGGCCGACAAGGCCCTTTTCCCTAAATATCTTGGGAAGCGAAGCGCAGGCTTTCTGATTCTGAGAGAAAGATAGAAATCGAAAGGCAAGGAGATAGGCAAGCCAAACCAAATAAGGAATGTTTCAATCTTTACCTCTTTTTGTCAGCCGGCAATCATAGGGTAAGCCCATCTCATGGAGAAAGTTTACATGTTGGGCCAGGCTAGTTTGCTTCGATGGTAGGAGTCCACGCAGTGAGGCAGCCATTTCCAGCCCAGCCGAACGAATAGGATCCAATAGAGTAGCCCGCATTGCAAGCTCTTTTATTTCCCAAGGAGAGCTGGTTATAGGTCAAGCGCAAGACATAGGATGTGAAAGCGCTTTGCTTGGTTCTTTCTTCGCGCGAGACAGGGGGACATCTGTTTTCTTACATCCCGTTATATAACATCAAGTGTGAGCCCCCCAATCCCCCGAGAAATGAGCATTAGCTCTTTCTATAAGATTCAAATAAAGGGTCCGTCGACCCACAGTAGTTTGTGTTTTAATTTAGGGCTTTCTTTTCACTACCAGAATCAGCAGTTGGCCTATTGTTGATCAAAGTCTGGGTTGGCGGTCCCTAGTTATAGATAGGCTTTCGCCTTCCTTTTTCCGTCCAACGAGGATTTTAGTGTTTGGAGAATTCTTCCTATTTGACCCGATGCCGTACCCTTCATGTGTTCATGATACAGGGCCGGGGTACATATTCCACAAAAACAAGGTTCGACTACGAGGATTGATAAGTTGTTCATTTTGTAACCTTCACCTCTATCTACACAGTTTCATTTCTACGTCTTCGACGAGCAAGACTTCACTGCTGACATAGGGTGAGGTTTCAACAGGGCAAGCGGAGATTATCCAACCAGCGGTCAGCTATGATATACTCAACTTCTTCTTTTCACCTCCCTCTTCGATCGATCCGGAAGACGTTCCCTTAGCAGTTGACATCTCAACAGAGTCCTCCGGTCGAGTTGGAAAACAACCCTTGAGACCTACGAGCTCCTAAAGCAAAGAAATAAATAGACAGACTTAGACGAGGGCATCTTGAACCCCTCTCCCTACGGTCGAGTTAGCCCATGACCTCAAGATCAAGAAGAGCCAGCCATACATAGAAGACAAGGGAAGACCTTGCTCGACCAAATGAACGTAGCAGCAGCATCATGAGATAGAACCCGGTCCTGTCCCGGCTGTCCATCTGTGGAACATGGGGCTGAAGACCTCTAGAGTACGTACTAGAAGAAAGACAGAACCACTTGGCTAGGGGGACCAAACCATTAGGAGGAAGAAGCAGATGGAAGACAGGGTCACTTGTGAAAGAACTAGCCGAAGGGGACCATCACAGTTGGGGCGGTGGATGACAGGCTAGCTCACCAAGAACATCAGGAGAGGTTGGGGAAGACTTGGCTGCGGCAAGTCAAGGAGAGGTTAGGTCAAGGGATTTCAGACAGAAGTCCCATCAATCAGAAGAAAAAGATGTTCCAGGAAAGAAGGGAACAAGGATATCCAAAAGAATAGGCCTTGAAGGAAGGCATGAATGAGGGGAGACCGGTCTAAGGGCTGCAAGATATGCTACAAGGTTGAATCAGTCCACTAAGGGATGACCTCTTATACATGATTTCAGCGAAGTGTTCAAGTCAAGGACTTAGGCGATCAAAGAAAAGAAGACTTGAAAGAAAAGCCTTCTATCCCACAGCTAAGGCATCCAATACAGATAGAGCGTCATATACAATTACTCTATCCTTTGGAAACCACCTATTCCTCTCATCGACTACCTTCACTAGGGTCAAGATTCATGGTTTTTATAAGGGCGGCCCATTAGCTTCAGCAACAAGGGATTGCTTTCGTCTCTTTCCTTCTGGGCCAGGAATGGAAGTTGTCGTTAAGCTTCTTTGGATCAATCGATAGTGTGCTTATCGCTCTACTTCGCTTGATTCTCATGCCAGTGGACTCGTCGCTCAGCTTTAGGCCTTATTAGCTTCATTTCTGAAGTGAGCATGAAGTCCGAATTGAATAGATACTGAGAAAGCGTCTTTCGTGATGAAAGTTGCAAGTTCGGATTCAGGATTGAGAAAGAAATCAGCAAAGCGCAGCTGGAGCTGAATCTATTATAGGAGGCGTAGGGTAGGCTAGGTCTTAGTAGGAGACGATACGGTTACGGTTACCTTTCCTTTGCAGCAAGCGCAATCCTCGCAGCGCGCTATACGCTAGCGCTTCTTTGGTAAGGAGATTGTTCTGTCGTCTTGTTCCTTATAACCCTGTGCCAAACTCAAGCACGGGGCTCTACTACGTCATATTTGGAAGAACTCTTCTTCTTTCCCTTGAATCTTAGTCGATTCCCTCCTCATCTCTAAGTTTTTGGCATTCTCGTCGGTGAAAGCGTTTTTGACTACAAATGCTAGGGGTCCTTCTTCTGTTAGTACGTTTATGCTTCTGTCGATTCTGGGTTGAATGAAGAATTCATTTTAGTAGATCTCTAGGTATAGTATCCCGGGGTAAATAGAATCTAAGTGTTGTTTGAGTCTCCTGTTGATGCAAGCCCACAGCCTTGCTCTCACCCTGCTCTCTTTGAGTTCGTGAATGTGTTGTTGAAAATGCATGAGAATACATCTTTCCGTTATATTGATTGAGCGTGGTAGTGGTAGTTGGTTGGCGATGAGTACGAACGAAAGGTACAATCCTTTGGATTGTGGAAAATCCTAGCATCCTTGGAGACAAGTCTACACTCTTTTCAATCTTAGTAGAAGAGAAGTTTTAGCCGATGAGGAGAGCTCAGTGGGAGCTAGAGCACCACTCTCAGCTTCTGTCTGATCGAAATCATCGAAAAGCCATAGGTCGGAGTGAGAATGATTCGGAGAGCCTTTTAAGGTCTTATTAGTGAGGGCTCCGCCTCTGCCTCCATTAGATTAGGTTTATGCCGGGTAAATAGGGACACACTTTTGACTGATAAAAACGGCCTCTAACTAGAAAGCTATAAAGAATCTAAAAATGCTTTCTCTCTCTTTATAGACCAAGACTAATATCATATTATAAGATGTTGAGACAATGCCATACGGAACTTCGATGACACCAATCATACAAGAGGCTTTCATACCACTCAGAGATCGATCTCATTCAGTAAAACGTTCTAAAAACTAGTCGAACTACTGGCTTCTTCCGTTCTCCAGCCTGGTTTGACCCACTTCCTTAGCTACCGAGCTCCCAATCAACCCCATTGAACTGACTGACTTGCTTAACGCGTCTGTCTGGAAAGCCAAAGACAAACATAGGTGCTTCCTATACCGAGCATTCATGAGTGCATATTGAGAGAGATGGTGGCATATTGATATATCCTCCTCAATGCTATACTGCGCGCTTATCACTCTCTATCCACGGCCTTTGCTTTAATAGTTTCTATTCGACTGAAAGGAAAGGGATGAAAGCAAAGACATGAAGAAGCCTATTAGTTCACTTGCAAGAGAGAAGGCCCAGAGAGAGTGCCCTTATTTAGAATTCTAAATTATACAACGTCCTTACTTTCTTCGATGCGAAGAATAGCCTG
>Ga0153958_1000249_pt1 | contig 12803 bp, 10 predicted proteins | sample TSFL042MetaG_FD_104719 | JGI IMG/M metagenome (GOLD analysis project Ga0153958, IMG submission 104719) | Attine ant fungus gardens microbial communities from Florida, USA - TSFL042 MetaG | ecosystem: Host-associated > Fungi > Mycelium > Unclassified | place: USA: Florida, Wekiwa Springs... | reverse complement strand
TTCTATATTTAGATTCCAAATAAGCTACGTATTCACTTTTTAATTTCTTTCTGATACCCCCACTTCCTCCTTCTCCCCACGAACCCTTTAGCATGCAATTGGGAGCTGTCACTGCCTTTTCTATTTGCTTGTCACAGTCAACATCTCTTTTGCCCCCTTTCACCGGATTGTAGTTTCTGTCTATCATTCTATCCTTTTATCCTCCCAAATTCTGTCCTTGACAGAATTTACAGACTCACACCGGTTCCTGTCGTGCTCTAGTTCCTGATGTCTCGTCAATCTGCAGCTCCCTCTTTTGGGAGTAACTCCATTTCTCCCGCCAACTGAACTATTGGTCGCTTCACTTCTGGCCTCCCAAGGAGGTCGAGACGTCTCCAATCGGGGACACCTTGTACTCCGGTGCGACTCCACTCATCTCCACTTCCAGTGGAACCTTCGGAATTCCATGGTGTGGATCCCTCCACTGTCCCTCATGTCGACGACGACCCGGACTGGGTCGATGCTCCTAATCCTGTTCCTACTTCTGTGTTCCAAACTCCACTTGTGGCTGACCATAACCCCGTTAGCAACCCTGTTAGCAACCAGTTAGCTGAGGCTCTCTGACAACTATCGGAAAACCTTAACAAAGGATCAGCACCCAAACCGTACCAATTAAAGGCCCGCATTCTGGATACTTTCGACGGCTCTGACCCTCACAAGCTCAATCATTTCCTATTCCAATGCCGACTCTTTTTCTATGCCAACCCTTTGCAATTTTCCACCGATGAAGGAAAGATCAATTTTGCGATGACCTACCTCTCCGGTGTAGCGCAAGATTGGTTTGAAGTTGCACTACAACAGGAAGACCTCGGCTACATGCCCACCTGGCTCTCTACCTGGCACCTCTTTGTGGATAAACTCCGGGTTTATTTTGGACTCTCAGACCCAGTAGGGGATACCGCCAACCTCATTGACAACCTTTGTATGAAGCTAGGGGATAAGATCGCGATGTACAATGTGGAATTCATACGGTATGCAGCACAGTTGAACTGGGGTGATTCAGTTCTATGCCATCGTTTCTACCAGAGGTTACCAAATCGCCTCCAGGATCCGATAGCAAATCGGGAACAAGGCAAACCCAACTCTTTCCAGGCCATGTATCAACTGGCAATCACTTTTGACAATCATTATTGGAAATGAAACTGCAAACAAGATTGTCTCCGTAACACAGAAAAGGAAGTTGTAGACAGTCATCACCAAAAACAAGGAAGGATGACTCAGTACTCGGCCTCCTCACAAAGCTCCACTCCATCTTGTTCCCAAACACCCATAACTCTGCCACAAACCACGTCCTCTCGAAGTTTCCTAAAACCCCCCAGAACATCACCTTCCATCGCCAAATTGCCATCCCCGTCCACTCTGCATGTCGATCTCTCCAACAAATTAGGCAGAGACGGAAAATTGAACAGTAATGAGCGCAAACACCGTATTGACAATAACCTCTGCCTATACTGCAGATCAAAGGACCACAAAGTAGACGGATGCCCTAGAAAACAACCGGTCAGGGCACGATTAACTACTCTAGAGGAACAAGAGACTCCACTCTCCAAGAATCTCTTAGAAAACTAGAGCACAGCTCCCAAGACTCAGCACAAACTGGAAGTCACGTTGAACTCATTTGTGCAACTATGAGTCCAATGCATCTCAACACGTCTGCTCTTTCTGATCCAAATTCTCTTTGTATACCTCTTATCTCTCCTCTGTTGTGTGCTCCAGACCATCTCCAGCCTATACCCATCTGAATGCTGGTAGACTCCGGGTCCACGCACTGTTTCTTGGACTCTGCTGTTGCTCGTGAACATTCTCTGCCTACTACTCCTACTTCTCCTATGGAACTACGCCTGTTTGATGGAACCTCAAATAATATTATCTCCAAGGTAGTATCGTTGCCTGTAAAATTCCCTTCCAGTGAATGCATGACTCTTGACTTCTATGTCACTCCACTTGATTCTTGTTGTTTGCTAGTATTAGGTCACTCTTGGCTCACCTGCTACAATCCGTTGATTGACTGGGTTTCTGGGTCAATATCCTTTCGACTACCATCTCTACTCCAAAGTCCAGCTTCCGTTCCTCCTGTTGAAACCTTGGTAAATCCTCCATTCTCTCCAGCAGAAAATCCTCTGCAGTTTATCCTATCTGAGACAATTCTGTCTAACCCCAAGTGACCTCATATCACGATTATCAGTGCGCTAGCTCTACTCCGGGCCTCGTGCCTATCAGGCTCAAAAACATTCTCCCTCCAATTCTGTTTCATAATACAGGCCAAATCCACCACCGTCTCTGAAAAAATTAACCTCTCTGCTATTCTGGAAGAGTACCACGAGTATGCCAATGTCTTTAGCAAGTCCAAAGCAGAAACACTCACCCCCTACCGTTCTTACGACCTCCGAATTGATCTAGAGAAAGATTCCCATCCTCCGGTAGGAACCATCTACTCATTATCCAAATTTGAATAGGAAACATTAAAGGAGTTCATTGACGAAAACCTCACTAATGGATTCATCCGCTCGACATCGTCATCCCATGGAGCACCAGTTCTGTTTGTAAAGAAAAAAGATGGTTCTCTCCAGCTCTGTGTAGATTTCCACGGACTCAATAAAATCACAAAGAAAGACTGATACCCACTTCCTCTCATCTCCAACCTCTTAGATTCCCCCTGCAAGGCTCACATTTACACCAAGATTGACCTTCGACACGCATACCACTTGGTCTGCATTGCCAAAGGAAACAAATGGAAAACTGCCTTCTGGACTCACTATAGTGCTTTTGAATGGTCAGTGATGCTGTTTGGACTAACCAACGCCCCAGCTGTTTTCCAACGCTTTATGAACAACGTGTTCTCCGATCTCCTGGATGTGTGCATAGTAGTCTACTTGGACGACATCCTGATTTACTCCAACAACATCATGCAACACCGGAGTCACGTCAAAGAAATACTAAAAAGACTCCGAAAAGCAGGATTGTACGCAAAAGCAGAAAAATGCGAGTTCTACTCAGATTCTGTCAAGTATCTAGGCTATGTGCTATCTCCATCTGGTTTGACCATATCTGATGCTAAAGTAAAAACCATTCAGGAGTAGTCAGAACCAAAGAATGTAAAGAACATCCAGTCATTCTTGGGATTTGCCAACTTCTACAGACGTTTCATTTTCAACTATTCAGACATAGTCATCCCACTCACTTGTCTTACCAGAAAAGACACTCCTTGGAATTTTGACGACAAATGCAGAAGAGCAATTAAAACCCTAAAACAAGCCTTCACCTCTGCTCCTATCCTTATGCATTGGGTTCTGGATGCACAACTGGTCATGGAAACCAATGCTTCAGATTATGCTCTCACTGCCATTCTCTCCATTATGACTAAAGATAATGAGATCCATCCCGTAGCCTTCCACTCCCAAACGTTCTCCGCTCCTGAACTCAACTATGACGTCCACGACAAAGAATTACTTGCAATTTTTGAAGCCTTCAAAATCTGGCGACACTATTTAGAGGGGTCCACTTCACCAATCGACATCGTAACGGACCACAAGAACTCAGAATACTTCTCGACAACCAAAGTTCTAACTCGCCAGCAAGCAAGATGGTCGGAGTATCTCTCTCAATTCAACCTCATAATTCGTTTCTGTCCTGGACGTCTTGGCACCAAACCAGATGCACTGACTAGACGATGGGATGTCTACCCAAAAAGGGGGGATAATGGCTACACTTCAGTAAACCCTCACAATTTCCGTCCAGTCTTTACTCAGGAACAAATTGCAGCATCTCTCCGAGCAACCATTCTCACCACTCCAACACTTTGCACAGCCACGATATTGGATCAAAACCAACTCCACTCCGATATCCTGACAGCACTTCCCTCTGACTCTTCCATCTCCAACCACTTACTCTACCCAGAAGGACGTTGGTCAAAAGACGACGCAGGGTTCCTCAGATTTGACAACAGAATGTATGTTCTGGATAATGCCAACCTACGCCTCTGAGTTCTTCAGTATCATCACAATCATGTTCTAGCAGGACATTTGGGACAGAACAAGACACTGGAACTCATTCGGAGACATTACACCTGGCCAAATATCTGCAACAACATACAAAAGTTCTGCAAGTCCTGCATTACCTGTATGCGGTTCAAACCACAGCACCACAGACCATATGGATCCCTCCAACAACTTCCTATTCCGGAATGCCCATGGAATTCAATTTCTATGGACTTTATCGAGAAACTCCCTTTCTCCTCTGGGTTCGACACTATCCTAGTCATAGTGGATTGACTGTCAAAACAAGCAATATTCATTCCTATCCACGACACCATTACTTCAGCGGAACTAGCACACCTGTTCGTCACCCATGTCTTTTCAAAGCATGGAGTCCTATCTCATATTACATCCGACTGAGGCTCTGAATTTGTCTCTCACTTCTTCTACTCCCTAGGTACCGTGCTGGATATGAGGCTTCACTTTACCAGTGGATACCATCCGGAGGCAAACGGTCAAGCAGAACGGACCAACCAGACGTTAGAATAGTATCTCCGCTTATATTGCAATTACCAATAGGATAACTGGTTGGAATTATTACCTCTGGCTGAATTTGTATATAACGACGCTCCTAGTGCTACTACCAATGTCTCTCCATTCTTTGCCAACAAAGGGTACCACTCTAACCTCATTGTATACCCAGAGCGAGACATAGCTTCCTCTCGCGCCTGTGACTTCATAGTCGACCTCGACGAATTACAAAGTATACTCAAAGAGGAAATCGCCAGAGCCCAAAGACAGTATCAACCCTCCGCCGACTCTCGTCAACAACAACCACCAGATTTCCAAGTCGGAGGATCAGTATTTGTCAAATCACAGTATTTCTGGACAACGCAACCGTCGAAAAAACTCTTTGAGAAGTACCTTGGACCATACGAAATAATTGCTCAGCCAAGTCCACAATCCTTCATGCTCCACCTTCCGGATACCATGAGGGCCGTTCATCCCATGTTCCATGTCTCTATGCTCGAACCATCCACACCCAATGCCTTCCAGTAATGTTCTGAACCTCTGCCAACACCTGTAATCATCGACGGGGAGCCAGAATATGAAATCTCCAAAATAGTCGACTCCAAGATTAACTGCCGGAGGGCATGCAAACTGCTCTATAAAGTCATATGGTTGGGATATGAAGATACCGACGACGACTCCAAATAGTTACTAGCAGCGGAACTGGAATACGCCAAAGAACTAGTAAACGATTTCCACCTCAAATATCCCGCTAAACTGGGACCATTATAACCCTGAAATACTGTTACTCCATTTTCTCGACTCCGTTCCTTTGAAATCACATCTGGTTCAAAAAAGAAAATTTTGCATACTTGTATACATTCCAGAGTACAGTTCCCTTTGCACTGACTTGCTTACTTGTATTCCGCTCCGCAGTTTCCGTTGCAAACTTAGATACTTGTATTTCTTCACAAATTCCCTTGCGATCATCAATTACTTGTATTCTGCTTCATTAATTGTCACTACTCACATCCATTTTCTACCCACAGAAAGAGACAAAAAATAAAATTCAACATAATAAAAAGGAAAAACTACAAGATTCTGGTGCCAACAGAGAATGCAACTGGAGAGAGACTACCGTTCCCTTCCTCTACACCCTCCATTCCATTTTCATCTTCCTCCATTCTGTCTATCTTCTCCTCTCTCCATTTCCCTTTCTCCCTGTTTTCCTGTACTTCTGTCTCCTCACCCTCTGACTCCGGCCACAAAATCAAATCCTCATCGGAGTCCTAACCCCCGATACCAGCCAACACTTCCAATGCTACAGCAATTCTCCACACATCCTTCCTCAATCCACTCAACTTGTCCAAACCCTCCAGTTTCCGTAAAACCTCTGATTTCCACTCCACGTCTGTCTATTGTTTCACTTTTCTGGCTCTTGACCTCCTGGCTGCTTCCAACTTGGCTTTTGCTCGTGCTTTGTCAGCATCAAAAGGTTTACAGGCAGCCTTGGCCTTGGCACAGGGGGTGCAGGAAGTTGCATGACTAAGAAGAGAAATTCAGCAAAAAAAAAAAAAATTAACAAGTGGAAAATTACTTATGGCAAATTTTGGGGATGCAAAGTATCCCGAAGTCCGCGCATCTCTCCCATGGACTGCCCCCACCAACAACAGATGCTCCCATCTCTCTTGCCAACTCCTCACGTTGTTGATGGGCCTCCAGAGTTTCTTTCAGAAGGTAACGAACATGTTGCCTCTTGGTCAGAGGTGAAAGGTCGATAAGGTTCATCTCCTCATCGGAGGGGAGAAATGAGGGCGGCAAAAAGGTCTTCATCCAATTTTTACGGCAAGCCTGTTCTACAGCGGCAACACGGTCCGCTTTGAGCTAATGAGCCAGATTCTTCTGGCATTGTTCTTCCTCCTCCTTCCAATATTGCTCTTCTTCCACCAATTTCCGGGCCTCCTCTTCCAGTCTTGCTTTCTCAGCAGCTCTTGCTTCTTTTCTCGCTTGATGCTCCGCTTGTTTTTGTTCCTCCTGTAGGTTGAGGTGACGATCAGCCTCTTGGCGACAACAAACCAATTCCTTCTCATATCGCTCATCATCTGAATCAGAGGCGTTGGAAATGGTGTTAACAATTGAGGACATGGTAGTTCAGAATCTAAAGAAAAAAAAATTTCCGACAAAGTATTTAAACAACATATCAGGTGATAATTATATTGCTTATACATGAGCTTTGAGGGCTCAGCCCTAAAGGGGGAGTACTGTCATATTCTGGAAATATGATAATTATGTAATTTTTCTCCTAATGATTCTCCTAAAATTAATAATAGTAGGATAGCATAGTAGACTACTCTCCTCCTATTCCAGACTTACTATAAGTACTGAGTAGTACAGTGTAAATTCCTCAGTCTGTAAATTAACGTCATCTGGTCCTACTCTTGTCTTGTCTACTCAGACTCCTTCAGTTAACTCTTAGGACCTTTATCCTGACGACTTCCATCACTCCAAAATACGCGACCAACTCACGACCGGAGACCAGGGCGCAACACATAAGTTGAAACCAAGGTCGTTCAATAAGTCGTTCTCTGCTCCACCATTCTTGACTACCCGCCAGAGTCCTCTTTGTACTATCACTAAGTAACACTTCTCTCCGATGTAGTACCTTACTCTGTCCCGGATTGTAGTTTCTGTCTATCATTCTACCCTTTTATCTTCCCAAATTCCGTCCTTGACACTTAGCCTGAGACAACTTAATTACCCTCTAAGTCTAAGTTGACAAGGAGAACTCAATAAAGTCCCTATTTATTTCTTATATACTACTTATACAACTACTATATAGTCTGTGTACTATTTTCTCACACTCATTATGTAATCCCATCATGTGATATGATATGTGACATTTGTCATATAACACTTTCCCATACTTCCTTGTATAGTAAGTCCAAAAGAAAAATAAAATAAAATAAAATATAAATAATAACTTAGCCATTTTGCCAAGTCATGACACTACTTCCCTTTTAGGTTTTCTTATCCCAAGGATTTTTATAGCTTATAGTATGGGTCAACTATATTGCCTATTTTGTCCTTGTCTTCTTTTGTTTATTCTCTAACTCCCAAATTTTTCTACTTAGTTTCTTTTTTTTTTCTTGACTGTTTTCAAGGTTCTTTTTACTTATCCTCCTTTCTAGCACCTTCAATTTCTCTTCAGCCTTATGTTCATCTAAATAATTTCTTTGCCATAAACCTTCTTGGCAATTCTCCTCTCTTAAATATTCTTTTCTTTCTTTTTTGCCAATTTACTTCTTTTATATCTTGCTGATATTCTTTCTCAAATCCTTCAATCACCTCTTTTGTGTTTTCTAAATTCTCTCTTCTTTCCCAAGTATCAAACTCTGCTGTAAATCTTTTTTACTTTACCAAGTATTTGTCTTTCTCTCTTACTTGTTGTTTATTCAGAATTCTTTTAACTTTTCACTCCTCTTCTCCTTTTATAATAACTGGAGCTGGTTGCTCTTTTCTTTGCTCTTTTACTTGTCCTATATCTCTCTATATTCTACTAACATTAACTACTAAATGTATTTTTATTGTACTAGGTAGCTCTAATTCTACTGTGTTCAATAATATTATTTTCTTTATTTTATAAGGGCCAACAAATCTCTCTATTAGCTTTTCTGTTCTCCTTCTAACCATTTGATATTTCAGATCCTTAGTACTAAGCATTACCAAGTTTTCTACTCTATATTCATTGACTTTTACTTACTTTCTATCTACATATCTCTTCATTTCTTCTTATGCTTTTCCTAGTGCTACTTTTGCTTCTTTCTGAATCTCTTTTATTTTAGTTACAAATTTTTTTGCCCCTTCAGATTTCTCTTTTTTTCTTGTTTCAAATCCCATTCTTGGGTCTTGTTTGTAATTTGCCTTGAAAGGCAATGTTTTGGTACTTGAGTGTGCTTTATTGTTGTAGGCAAACTCCACCATTCCTACTTAATCTGGCTACTGTTCTTGCCTATGGTCAATGAACATCCTTATGTTAGATGTGCTCTAGACAGTCCTTTAGTAATATTTAGGTGATTAATTATTTAGTAGGTTACCTAACTTGATGTGTAATTCCCTATGGACTTGAAGTTGGCACTTTGTCACTTACAGTTGTCCACAGTGTTACTAAGTTGCTAGGACCTCACAGCTGTTACCACTGTCCAGGTTCTAACAAAAGGTGGGGACTGGCTACTCTTCATTGGCAAGTTAGTATAAAGAGTCCTCATAGCCTCCACACATGAGAGAACATCAAGCTTGGGATAAAACCTTGAAATGATTCCACCCTGCTACAGACACAGTTTGGAACAGGTGTCACATAATAGAACCTGTTCCTAAAATAGGAGAAAACTGTTCAATAGGACAGCTTCTAATAGGATGCTTTTGAATAAAGCATGCAATATACAATACAGATGAGGCAAGGGCTTTGGCATCATTCTCTAAATAACCAAAGTGACCAAACAAAGATATGATATAGTGTTCACTATCCTATAAGTTACTATCATGTGTGATATCATATGTGACAATGTCACTTGTTACTAGTTGTGATACCTGAGGTAAGCTGTCACTTTTATAAATGACTAATGTGTCATAGTCACTTGTCATGTCATAGGTGCCTAACTTTGTACTACCACTCTTTACTTGGAAAAATGACTCAGCTGTTTCATGGTTTGGGCCATGAGGCATCAAACTAGTTAACAAAGGAGCCTAGGGAACAAAAACTACCCTAGAGGCAAGGCTCCTGCTCTTCTTAGCAGAAACTTGGTCATCCCAACTCATAGAATATGTTTTCTCTTTAAGAACAAAGGAAAAGGGAGCAATAGGGAGCTAGAGAGGGGCAATTCTATGAGAAAGCTTACTTGTAATGATTCTTGAGGTAGTAGGTGTCTTAGGACCAGAACTAATCTCTTTCTTATCAATATTCTCCTCCTCAAAGGAAAAAAGGGCTCAGGAAATGCCTTTCTAGAGTCCTCAGCAACTAAGACACTCCTAGAGGAGCATCTGACAGTGTGACAAGTACAAGAGCATCCTTTGGGATGAACACTGTTATGCTGCTAGAGAATTTTTTGCAGAAAAGTAACATGGAATAAAAGTTATAACCCTGGATTTCACTATTGGAACCCACTCTAGAGACTTTCTACAAGCCCCAAACATAATCTAGACCCAAAATTGGGTACTTCTCTTAGGTAGTGACTGAGCTGCCACATGCTAGAATAGCATATACCTTGGGAGACAAGACTGATGAGCTAGCATCAGATTTCTCAGATATAGACTATTAATGTTGAAACTCTAAAAATCAGAGGCTCAGAGATATCTTTGGAATATAAGATAATTTTGATCTAGAGTGGACTTAGACTAATATAACATCAAGATGATAGATCAAAAGTCTATCAGTGACTAGTAATCCCATCACTGCTAGACTCAGTGAAGAAATAGATGTGCTGCCAGATAACAATTGTATTGCTGATGCTCGGACACACTGTCATGTATTTCTAGACTGTATTCAGAGTAGAAGAAAGCTGGTTTGGGGTTCGGGAAACAATAGGCAGGAGTGAAGTATGGAGGTGAAGTAAGATCACATAGTTATATCCAAGAGGTATGGAGGACAGGAAGGTGATGGCTGTCATAGCTGCATGGTAGTATCATAGAAGAGAGATACGAGAGAGAGTAGTAGAATAGAGAGTTTTCTTTTCTATTTCTTTTTAATTGAGTCTCTAATATTTGTAAGATTATAATATATTTCTCAGAGTAGAGATTGAGAGGGAGAGCCTCCTTGGCCCTTGCCTTCATCTCAGAAGCTCTTGAGGTTGTAAATGCAATTCTCTTGAGTGTGTAAGGGGTGATCTTAGTAAGAGGTTGAGTTGGTGTATGTTTTCTACTATATACCCTACTCTTTCATAAGACAAGACACAGTGGTCGCTCAGACAATCTTCTATGGAGTAGCAGGCCTGAAAAGCCTGGCTAATCATCAACTCAGATTGTATTACACCCATAAGGTTTGGTGTAGGGGTGCGGATGAGGACTTGATTGAGTGTGGTAAGGCCCATGAGTGGTTTACTGACTATTCTACTAGTAAGCTTGTTACAGTGTGTAAAGATGAACATCTTAGGGACACCATGCAGATAGGATCTAGATTGAGCTCCCATCATTCCTTCTATATTTAGATTCCAAATAAGCTACATATTCACTTTTTAATTTCTTTTTGATACCTCTACTTCCTACTTCTTCCTACAAACCCTTTAGCACGCAATTGAGAGCTGTTACCGCCTTTTCTACTTGCTTGTCACAGTAATCATCTCTTTTGCCCCTTTTAATGTGTTTACCAGCCCTAGAGCTAGCCTGAGAAATAAGATTAAGTGAGTCTAAAAACTTACTAATACTAGAAGAAATGGCCTAGGGACCAAGAGAACAAGCATTAGTAGTAGATGATTTATTCTAAATATTTGATTTAACTATGGTAGTGGTTAGAGAAAAAAAAAAATATGCTAACTCAGTTATTAACCTTATCTTTTAGGTATAAGCTGTACTCAAGTCCTACATCGCATTAAGCCTAATTTCAAATGACCCTCAGACCATGCTCCTTTACTAGTCGACCTTTCTATCTCACTATTAGCTAGGCAATAGTGACAGCTGTGAGGTCCTAGCAACTCAGTAATACTATAGACAACTATAAGTAATAGAGTGTCAACTTCAAGTTCATAGGGAATTGTATATCAAGTCAGGTAACCTACTAAATAATTAATTACCAAAATATTACTGAAGGATTGTCTAGAGCACATCTAACACTATAGACTTGGACATGTTATTCAAAGGTTGGTTATGAGTAACCTGTATTTAGTTTTTTCTTCTCTCTTAGGTTAAATCTCTCCTTTAATACTAATAGTGTCTCTTTCTGGTAATAGAACTATCTTGGCTCTTGAGGCTCATATAGGCTACTTGTTGTAGTGAGTCTGCCACAAACTGCAATTGAGTACTGCATTATAAATTTTTGAACAAAAAAAAAATCCTAGAGGTAGTAGGTGTTCTAGAACTAAAAGTAACCTTTTCCTCATTACTTTTCTCCTTCTTAGAGAAAGAAGTGGGCTTTTCTAGAGTCCTTAGTAGCTGAGACACTTCTAGAGAAACATCTGACAATACAATGAGTATAAGAGTATCCTCTAGGATGAATGCATTTACTAGCCCTAGAGCTAGTCTAAGAAATAAGATTGAGTGAGTCTGGAGACTTACTAATACTAGAAAGAATAGCCTGGGAACTACAGGGATAAGCATTACTAACAGATGATTTATTCTGAATATTTGATTTAACTATGATGGTAGTTATAGAGAAAAAAAGCTTTTGTATGGTATTTCTGATAATAGGTATAGTTTGGGGGCAAAAGTGAGCACAACATTCCTAGTTCAGCAGTAAAAGGGACAAAAGAGGTATTTACTATGATAAGCAAGTAGAAAAGATAGTGATAATCCTCAATTATGTACTAAAGAGTTTATGAGAAGAAAAAAAAAGTGGAGGTGTCAAAAAGAAATTAAAATGTAAAGTGCAGCTTATCTATAATATAAAAATAAACAAAATGATAGTGAGTTCAATTTAGATTCTTCTCACCTAGTGTTTCTAAGGTGAACACCTTTACATACTGTGACAAACTCACTAGCAGAATAGTTAGTAAACTACTATTTTCTAGAAAAGCATCTTGATGCATCTGACTGTCACAAAGAGTACTAGTTACCCTTGTATTGGCTTTCTTCTAGGAAATCTAGAGACTTAGTAGCTCTGAGATATATTTTTTGGATTGGAAGTAGTTCTACTTGGTAAATAAACAAAACTAAGGTATAAATATATCAAATACAAGAGACGGATAACGGAGTGGAGGAGTTATAAATAGAATTATACTCTGGGATAGATATATAGTACTACTTTGGAAAATAGATAGTACTTAGCAATGATAAGGAACCTACAAAGATAGGCTCTGGTGCACAGGATAAAATGTTAGAGTAGAGTATAACTTTTGATGAACAACCTTGGCTTCAACTTATGTGTTGCACCCTGGTCTCTAGTCATGAGGTCAGTTGCTTATTTTGGAATGAGAGCAAGTCAACAGAGTAGAGGTCCTAGGAATATAGGATAGAGACTAAAATGAATGAGGATAGGATTAGGACCAAATGACATTAATTTACAAACTAAGAAATTACACTGTAACTACTTAGTACTTATAGGTAGTTTGGAATAGGAGGAAAGTAGTCTACTAT
>Ga0153958_1000248_pt1 | contig 12808 bp, 19 predicted proteins | sample TSFL042MetaG_FD_104719 | JGI IMG/M metagenome (GOLD analysis project Ga0153958, IMG submission 104719) | Attine ant fungus gardens microbial communities from Florida, USA - TSFL042 MetaG | ecosystem: Host-associated > Fungi > Mycelium > Unclassified | place: USA: Florida, Wekiwa Springs... | reverse complement strand
GGGCACATGAATCTACTTTCATGGCAACTTATACCCCTTTCCTGTCTCCTTTCACACAGGTCCCATCATTTAGTCACCACTCACCATAGGAGAGTATACAAACCTTGCATCGTATGCTACTGTACCAAGTCCGTAAGCCACAGAGTCTAATCACGTATACTGCCTTGTCTGGTAGGAGCAGACACGAACGCAATTCTCCACGGCCTGCCGTGACTCGCCTTATCCAATATTGTATCACCTTCTTTTCTTTGGTGATGATAATGATTGGTGGGTCCCGTTGCCCACGGTTCTCTTACATCGGCTCGGAGTCACCTATCAGTGTTGCGAGAACTGGATCTGTGAAAGTGGAGTGCCCCTCCGATCGTGAACAACCTAACACTCTCCGACTTGAAGTTGAAAGGGCTAATGTAATTTGATGCAACATTAGATCGCACGACTAGGGGCTGTGTGAAATGACGGTGGAGTGCCTGAGAACATGTGCACATCAGCTCTGGTGTGATTGCGGATGAACAGCGGTTCGGACTGTTCCTTGCTGTAAGATTAAAGGTCCGCGAGTTCGCTCGCCCAAATACGTGCATGATGGTATCTCAATGAAAGTGCGAACTCCTTGTATATATAACGGTTTATTACTCACAAGGCATAGCCACGAGCAGCTGCTTATATCCCGCAACCTCCGAGCTGACCGAAGTTTTGACTTGCTGGTCAAGCACTAGGTGTCCACCAAGCGTAATGCCCAAGGCCATTCCAACAGCTAACACGGCCAGTCGCCCTGCACTTCGCAGGAACCAGGTAACGTCACACCGTTCTTCCGTATCCTGATGTTTGACACCGGCCAAAGGCCTGTCGGTCATGTCGAAAGCGCAAACTTGTGAGATCACAGTCAGTCGGACTTGATCATGTATAGCTGAAACCAGGTTGTTTGTAGAAGTGTGATGCTGCCCGTCCCCATTGCGGCACATGTGTCAAGTGGGTGTATTTTTCTTGTTAGGTAGCCAGATGACCTGACATGTCGGACACCAGGCAATGGCAGTCCCTCATAAGTGTACCAGCACCACCAGGCTATGCGTAAGGTCTCTCCAAATGCATCCCGCTGCTGAATTTCGTGTTCGTAATGTAGGCACCCCATTGAACCACACTGTGTCTATGATCCGGTAGACGGCCTTACTTTGGCGCCAGACACAGATCCCCTGGAAAAGATTCGGCTTCTGGAGGAAGAAGTTTGTGAGTTGTTATGCCGAATTAATGACGTTGACTAGAGCACATGCAGCCAAACTGAAGATTCAACTTCAAGAACAACGTAGTTCTGGGCATCAAGGGTCATTCCAGGAACCGCTTCGTGGACCGGGCTCATCATCTATTGCATCAGGAAGTCAGGCCACGAATGCATGCAGTTCTGTTCAAACAACGCCTTCCTCTCATCGCAAAGACCGCATGCTTCCAGGAGATTTGCCCAGTTTTGATCCTCGTAATAATAGCAATAGTCCAGAACTACACGAGGTCTGGAACAAGGCCCCCAGTGACAGGATTCTCGATGTGATATATTCCGGTTGGAATCCTGATCTGCCCGAACGGCATATCCTGGAGCACTAGTAAGGCTCGTCATTCGTTTCATGACTTCACTAAAGTTTCACAGTATCGAAGTATTTTTCAAGTGCGATCCTTGTGGCCCTCGCATCCTTCATCGGCCATCCTTTCTTGCAGCTGTACGCCTGGACCCTAGAGATCCTTCGTTTCCCCACTCGGCCATACTCCATGCGATCGTAATTCGGTCATTAGTTTAAACTTTGAATTTTACTAACGGTGATAGTAGTGTGCATCAGCTTCCAGGTGGTCATCTCGCAGTGTGGCAACTTTGCCCGACGGCAAGAGGCGTGATGAATTTGCGGAGTTTCATGCTAGCAAAACTCGTCAGTATATCAACAAGACAATGGCCACTGGTCAAGATATCTTCCCCGTCGTTCAGGCATGCATCCTGCTTTCTTGGTATTTCTATCAAGAAGGGCGTTGGGTCGAAATCTGGATTTTTGCGGGGTTCCAGACTCGCGTTGCCATACCACTACGGTTAAATTATCCAGGAACTTTCTCAACGCACAACACCGCGGCTCCGGGTGGTTACCTCCCTCCCCCCAAAGATCTCAGAGATCTAGAGTCACGTCGTCGTACCTGGTGGACAACAATCATTTTCGACCGCATAGTATCTGTCGGCGGATGGATTCATGCCATCGACGAGAGGGATATTGGAACTGAGCTACCTCTCCGGGGGGAGGACTTTGACTCTGAGGTGAGCAGCCTATCTTGTGATCCGTGATGCGTCTGACTCGGGGCCGGAATCACTCCTTTAGCAATTAATGCCCAGCAACCCTCAGGGCATGTTTACGGAGGACCTCTTTACCACACATTTGCCGAAATATACCGATTCTTTTCTTCTTCTTATCAAAGCCATCATGATGTTCGGTCGGGTCACAGACTTCAATGTCCGAGGAAACTTACGCTCCCCGAATACGCCCAGCAGGTATCAAGACCCTTTTCAATTACCTGGCTTTGCAGAGCTCGATCAACTGGTCTCCAGTGACTTCTCAGAGAACCTCCCATCTGTATTCAAATTGATGGGCGTTAACGATCGGCCTGGCAGTCAAGGTTCGATGGATACCGATTTGTATATGGTCCATATCATACCGCATGCGTAGGTACTTACCCTCGCTTGCTCATGTTTAACCCTGACGGATCAGTGCAGTGCTACAATCACGCTCCATCATCCTTACCTTAACCTAACCAACTTCAATTGCATTTCCACGAGCCGATGTATCGAAGCCGCAAGTGCCATTCTTGCGGCTTACTTCAGATTATCCGAGACTTCTTTGGATATATCTCGGTTGCACCCTTTCGTAACAGTGAGTTTCCCAGTTCCCGAGTTCCCGAGTTTTTCAATTCTCATTGGTTATCATCAGATCTGTTGGTATCTTGCTGCAGTAGTTCAGGTGCAAGTCTGCAAGCATTTCATAGAAGTAGGGGATGCGGCAAGAGAAGATCAAGTATGGGGTGAAATAAACGTCTTGCGGTATGTCGTCTTTCAAGAGCACAGCACTTCCATTGATTATGTGCCTCAGACAAGCATTGATCAGCTATGGCGTGAGATCTCCCATCGGTAGTACGTATATCCCTTTACCATTTGAAGGACCCTCATTCATCGTCGTTCAGCACGCCAAGAAAAACTATTACAGGGTCTCATGAGTGAAATTGTACGATTGACAAGCCAAAAGCAGCCGTTGGAGGTTGGGCTACCCCTATATCCATTTTCTCATACCACGTTGTTTGCAACGTCAACCTTACCCGAAAGTGCACAGATGGTACCTTTGCCCGATCCTTCTACGTCACACTCTATGGAGTACGATTCTCAGTCGTTTGTGCAAGACCCGGTATACCGCCGCATCGCCGGCAACGCATCCATCACACCGGCTTGGGGCCCCAGTGAGCAATCACTTCCGCAAGGGGGTGGGTGGAACTACCATCCATGAGTCCACAACTGTCCACAATGCTTTCTCCATTTATAATTCAAATCATAACTTAAGTAGTTGTCAACCTTGTTGCTATGTATGTAGATCATAATAGATGCATTGGATTATTTGTTGCCAGTTCTCATCACGGAGATAAATAAGCGATAGTCCAGATGATTTTGTGCATGAACATCATACGAAATCTCGAGTATCCCCTTCGTGACCTCTCCTTCTCTCGGCGTCCAGAATAGCGTCAAATTTGGCTTGTTCTATTGCTCGATCATCGGTATCAGACGATGGTGAACCATTACTCTGCGATGGCATAGAGCTTGGTGATTTGTGTCGTTCATAACGCTGTCGGATAGTATCCCAAGAAGACACATAGCCAGCAGACCGCGCATTTGCTGCACGTATTTCCTCCCAACGATTCTTTGGTCGCGCTACTTGAGGAGAATCGGCTGTAAAAACATCAAAGGGGGATACACCTGCACCGAAACAGTTACTCGCCATGGGGAGTATTAAAGGAAGTCGACGTTTTCTGCCAATTCTCCTCACTAACCATCTCAGGACCATGCTCTTCATTCCTCCCGGAAGAAACAGTGGTGCCCACACGTGCACCTTCGTTTCGTATCCTTTCCAGTGTAAAACCCAAGTGGCCGTCGCCACCAAGTCTGCGATCGATATCACGCAACGCTTCTATAAAGCCTGCGGGGTTTTCCAGGGCTTCAGTGAATTGCCTGTGGGCCATGACTTGTCGAACCTGGCCGAAGACCATCCCAATTACGGTGGCAGTGCCAGAGACCCATACAAGCCTTGTGTGAGACCACCTAGGACGCGCAATGGAGTACCCATAGCCAAGGGTAGTACCAGCGGCGCCAATTCCATATATTGCCTGTTCGGTGGTTAAAATAGAGCATTATTGAGTTGGAAACGGAGCACGAACGGGCCAGTGTCTGTGACCCGCGGGCAGAAATCTGGTTGCTAGTTCAAAATCGTGCTTTGTGAGGACTCCTTTCTCTAGCTCTGGTTGTAGGAGTTCAGCGGTACGTGCGCGTGATGGGAACGTGGTTTTGAGCCAGTGGAGGGGGTAAGACATCGTGGATGTTGTTAAGGTAGCTTATGTAAAAGTCGAAGACTTGGAAAATATAGCCAGTCTAAGTCCTAAGTGCGAGCAAGACCGCTGAGCATTGCCATGATAGGAGTCTGTACAGAGACGACGGTCGTTGTTGGTGTAACGGTGATTGAAAAATTTGATCCAAATAATGCAACTGTGCCGTCGATCCGAGTTCATATCATCATGTTCTGATACTTATCACTTGAAATATCCTTTTAGCTGCCATTCAGATGTCGAGTTTGAACAGACCTTTACCCATTCCAGGTCGTGACGAGAAGCTCCCTCCACCACCACCCGAGTCCCCACCACCGCCTGCACCTCCCAAGAATCATGTCCTTGCATTAGATACTCATTTCAACCATGATGGACCCCAGTTGCCTCCGATCCTGTCCATGTCATCTCTAGGTAACGCATCTTTCGGCCCTGGTGAATTCGCAGGCGCATTATTGATATCACTCAAGGGTTTGACTTGCCCCATTCTCCTGCATCGCCAGTCGGCCCACCTGTCTCACCAATGTCTCTCTCTTCCTCCGCATCTCCAACTGAAAAGACGAAGAAATCTAGTCCATTGACCGATCTTATCGAGAGCGAAAAAATCTATGTCGAATACTTGACGGGTATAATACGAGTGCGTCCCTTGAATACGTTGAAAAGGACGTACAATGTTTACCGCTTTTGCAGAAAGTGGCCGCAGCGTGGTCACGTTCTAATTTGCCGCCGCCGGAGCTCGATGTCATGTTTCGCAGTGTCGAGAGCGTGTACAAGTCGAATCGCACCCTCCTCACAGTGGGTAATGCATTTTCATGTATTAGACACCACTAAATACAGGTACAGAAACTGAAAGAAATCGGGTCTCATCCATCATCACCCAAAGCTCTTGGTGACCTCTTAATGCGCTGGGTGAGTTTTCAGCATTAGTGAGACTTCCTGCATATCCTAAGCGTACCCCAAAGATCGATGACCTTGATCAGCCTTATACGACGTATTGTCAGAAATTCACCGCCGGTTTCGATCAGTGGGAGCCTGTCAAGTCAAATACCAAGCTTCCAGCGGTTCTTGAGGCATTTTCTGCGTCTAATCCTCCCTCGACAGCTGCGGTTCAGGCATCTCAGCTAGCCGACCCGTCGTTATGGACTTTGGATGCCCTTTTTCTGTTACCCAAGGGTCGCCTTCTATATTATAGGAAGCTATACTACAGATTACTAAAGAGCACGACACCCGGTAAACGCGACCACCAACTTTTGACAGGTGCTCTTGAAAAGTTGGATCATCTGTTAGGAACTTTAGAAACAAGAAGTCAAGTCAAGGTCGGCCAGGGCCTTTTTGCTTCACCCTCTCCCCTTTCCCCTGTCACCTCCGACGATGTACATGAACCTCTCACCTCTCCGGTAACCTCTCAGTTAACGGAGCCAAACGGAGCGCACGACAGAACACCCAACCAACTACTTTCGGGTCAGTTCGGGGATGGAAATACGAGTGCAAACACATCCGTCCGGGGAAGTGGTTCGTCACGCAGGTGAGAACGCGATGTATTATGGTATTGACACCCCAAAATAATGACATCTGGCCAGCGAACGGTTATCTCGGGAAACGGAAATGACATCCATCAGCCGTGACCCCAAAGCACCCCTACCTACATCTATAGTTGACCTAGAGAGACGCTTGTCAACGGATACGACACTAGATATATTCACCATGGAACCCAAGGCTAGTTATTTCCCATAATATCGTGCTGCCCCTTACTGTTTTCCTCGAATATGCAGCAAATTCGTTTGCAGATATCTCCACCAACTTTGCCTTATTCTCGAGAGCTCAAATTGTCGGCCAACGTCATCGTCCGTTTTACCCCTCGCTCGACGGGTGTGGACGTTGTTCACAAACAGGGTTTTGTCTACATTTTGTCAGATCTGTTCTTGATATGTGAGAAGCTGGACTTAGCAACGAGTGTGGAAGGCCCTGATATGCGACTATGCTATCCTCCACTTTCTGGAAAGGTCCTGAAGGTGAATGAGGTGCCTGACCAGGGTGCGTAGCTGGATTGTCACATTTCACGGAACCTCAAGATATTTGCAGATAACGCGCTTCAGATATCCATTATGCGCAAAGAGACTCTGATCCTTGAAGCCAATTCGACTTATGTCCGTGATAAGATTGTGAAGGAGTTCAGCGAGTGTATCGCTTTTGCCAGGGCTAGTAAGTGTGTTCACGCTCTTCCACGGTCTTTAGAATAACCTTTTGCGTAAGTGGCTGGAGCCGCTTCAGAGCCAGTACCCCCCATACCCAAAGGTCCACTGGTGTTCCCGCCGGTAGATCGCCCTCCCGCAAATCATGGGTTTCCTTCGCGTGAACACTCAAAAAGCTTGCCTCAACAGAGCGGCCCACACGAACAGGCCGTTAATTCTAGTGTGTTAGTAGGAAAACCTGAACCCCCTGGACTTTCCTCTACTCCAAACTTCTCATTGCCTCACATCACATCACAGCAGAATTTTGCACTTCGACAAACGGGTGTCGATCAATTTGCCCCAGGACAGGTTTTGTCAGGGAATGGAAACATCATTCCATCGGGTGAAAGCGTTGGCGCACGCCAGGTCCAAAATCTACAAGGCGCTCAAAGGACACCCTCATTGCAGAAAGCTCCTTCTGGAGTCTCTTACCCTGCGCGCAAGTCGTCTGCAGCTCAAATTGTGAATTCCTCACATCCGCCACCTTCGTTCGGTCCAGGACAAGTGATGCCACCGGCTCGGAGTGCGAGCATGACCAGGTCACCACCTCCCGTACCTAATCAGGATCCCAGCATCAGAAGCGCGCCCCCCAGCGTGCACTCTCCTCCTATTGCCCAAGTATATACCCAACAAACATCTTTGCAGCATCAACCGCCAGTGCATCCCCCACAGCACCGTCCTTCAATGCAGTCTCTCCATCAAGAACCTCCTCATTTACTTCATCAGCGTCCGTCAATTCATCAACATATTCCTCCACAAGGCGCCCTTCCCCAATCCCAATTTACCAATTTCCCTCAACAACCCATTCATACACAGCCACTTCCTTCTAGGCCTATGGGTCCCGGAGGACCTCCTCATGGAGTTCCTCCCCCTCGACCCCCCTCTGAGCCTCTGTCCTCATCTGGGAGGCTTCAAAAGGCATCATCATCCCGATCACTCCACTCCCAGTACGAGTACGGTCCGGGTCCGGGTCCCGCGCCACCACTTCCCTCTATGTCTGAAGCGTTACCAATGCCATCACGACCTTATGCCCAACGTACAAATTCCTTCAGTTCTGTGAATAGTACCAACAGTGCTACGACGAGACCTCTGTTACCATCACAGCAGATAAACTCTAGAGCGAACTCGTTCTCCGAGTCAACTTTTCAAGATCTAAGCCCTCCGACATCTCCAGTCGAGGAGCGGAAACCCCTTGGTCCGACCAAGTCAACAATGTCAGAGAAGTGCAGGGTTTTCCTTCAGCAACAACATGCACAATGGAAAGCGTTGGGCTCTGCACAATTGACTTTGTATCATCAGGAGCCCACTCATGTGAAGCAGCTCGTTGTTGGGTCAAAAGACAAGACCATCATCTCCACAATTGTGCTCACAGATGGTGTGGAACGAGTGGGAAAAACTGGTGTTGCCGTTGAACTCAGCGATGACAAGGGTGCACGGACGGGGATCATATACATGATCCAACTTCGGAACGAGAAGACTGCCAAAGAATTGTTTGATAAATTACTCGCAGGGTCCGACAGGTCGAAATAATATACTGTATCGTTGCTGCCGTGGTCTGTATACCAATCTCTCTTTCTCTTCAATACCTTCTGGAACCTTTCACGTTTCACACGTTTCTTCTTTATCTCATTTACAAATACTAGCTGGGCTCACATTCCGTATGACATACCCCAGACCAACATACCCATTACTTGACGATACAATCTATTGTGTTACAACGAGCTCCGCGCATAGAGAGATGTGATCACTCCCACAAAGACCAATCTGAGGAAGACCTATTTCCATGTCAGTTGTGAGATGCGGGTTGAGGTAGCCCACAACGTCTACGTGGTATCTGGATGTTTCCAGGAACCAAATGTAATCTGGCAAGATCAAATTCAGCGAGTGGAGGAGAGAAAAAGGAAAGAAAAAGGCAACCTAGCGTAGTTTTCCAATAGTGAGTGTAACTAGTCCACATTGGTTCATGGGCTCCGAGCCTGTCCGAAGGCAGAGAAGCTCGATCCCCAAATGTGCTTACATCACCTGGAAGGCCGCTTTCTTTCTGAGACCTCTGACCTTCGTCATAGGCGCTCCGAAGCTTAGCACCATTTGTGAATAGCGCCGTAAGCTCAAGATCGGATAGTAATCCGTCCGACGAAGTGGCTGCTCTGGAGTTATTGATAACTCTGTCTGGATCAGCCTCTGATCCGTCCCCCTCTTCGTCGTCTGCCTTCTTTGCAGTTGGCGGTACTGTTGGATCGATAGATATATGAATAACACGGGACAACTGCAAACGAGACAACTGTGCCGCGCTGAGCGGACTGCCGACGAGTAAGGAGTATGCTGGGTCATCAGGAGCGAAGTTAAAATCTGGAAAAGGTAAGCAGAAGTCAATGCACGAAATATGACCCGCGTCAGCTAAATTTACCGCCAGCGATGATACAGGGCCAGTCGTCACGTTTTATCGTCTGTCGGAAATTAAGGACCTCTCGAACTAGGATGCCAGCCTGTCTGCGTCCAAGCTCAGAGATTTACTCGATTGGTGAGTGCGCTAGACTACCTTGCTCTTTCATACGTGAATCTGGAACACTGGATCAACGTGGGCTCACATGAAACATTAACTACACTGACGCAGGGTGCCAAAATAGATGGGTGGTTGCAACAATGACACCTTTTTCACTAGCGCCGGCTTCGGCCAAGGCGACAACGAAGCCGATATTTTTCGTCGCGCGACTTGATCCAACACGGGCAGCAGGATTGGAGGAATTTTCGCGCACTTCCTGATGGTCATACTCGATGATGACTTGACCCACTTGACTGTACCTGTCTTGCTTGTAAGCGATGAGGCATCCATGCTGCTTCCCAGGGCCTGTCGCATAGGAAGACGAATACCCTGCTCGTTCAAGAACGGGGGAAAGCTTTTCCAGGCGATCCACTTCCTGCGGGTGGTTGACTCAGGGTGTGGGGTTGAATGACTTAAGGGCAGACTAGCCTGCATACACATGATGTCCGCAGAATGAGACAGAATTTCGGCATGTATCATAGGCTCCCTCTGGGCCGTCTTAAGGGCTTTCGAACTTGTGGGGAAGAGGTTCGAACCTATCCCCGACCATCACTGAGCAGCACGATGGACGGGAACTGAACGACGTACGGATCAAGCATTGAGCAAGAAGCTAAAACGTTGATTGCATCATGGTTCTAAAGTACGGCAAGGAGATGAAGATCCACAAACATTCCAAGACATGACTCTGATAGTGGACTGAGATGCAGTTCGTATGTTAGGTAGAGATCTCCAGGACCTTGGCAAAAATTTTGGCGGGAGTTGGGTATGATTTTGTGTGTTCTGCTGTTGCAACTTCTTCGCTTCACGTTGTTGACGTCGATCCTCTGCAAGAGCCAACTGCTCAGCGGTCGGCTGGTAGCTGTACGAACGCTTTGTATCCATAAGCGACCTGAACAGATGGGTAGGAACACGTTTGGAACGCAGGATGGTAGCCAGCGCTAATGTATAAATTCACGGGCGACCGGAACTTCGGAGCTGACGTAAGAACACCAAGTTGCTTCTGCTCACAAAATCAAGGATTTGAGTGGATGCAGAGGTTGTTGACAGTCGCGCGGCTTTCTACAAGGTCTCTATCCCAGAGGTGCGGCCGCATCAGCTTATCAAACCCATCAGTCCGCCTGCAACCAGGCGCTAATCGTGATCTTACCTCGCACCGTCCCTTCTTCAAGTCGTTTTCATCGATGTCTCCTCTGAATGGCTCAGCTGTCGCAGACGATGACTTCCAGGACTTTGGCAACTTTGACCTTGTTAAACGTATCAAGCTAGACTACACTGACGTCGTCGTGTCAAGATGGCAGAGCCGCGTCACTGGTCTCACCGTTGTCCATCTCGACTATGAAGGTATATATTATATCTCATCTTCAACACCTTCCGAGTTGATATCATTTCCAGCACCTCTCGTAAACGGCTACTTCGTCGTTGGTACCGAAAGTTGGTGTCACTCTGGCTTACGTCTAACACAGGAAACTAATTAAACGACAGTTTTTAATGACAGCGGCTGCCCCCACACTTTAGAACAGTAAGTAATGTATTTAATGCATCTATTGCCATAGCTCACTGTTACCGAAGTCTTGTTTTCATGGGCTCGGAGAAGTACCCATACAAAGGAATCATAGACCACCTTGCTAACCGTGGATTTTCTAATGGGACCAATGCATGGACGGACACCGATCATACTGGTTTGTCTTACATATAACTGTATTCTTTACATCATTTGACACGGTACCCTAGCGTATACCGCATCCACTGCCGGAGAGCAGGGTTTCCTTCAACTTTTGCCGATATATCTGGATCATATCCTCTATCCCACGATGACCATGGCTTCATTCTTGACTGAGGTCCGTGGTTTTTTCAAAGTTGTCCATCACAGCATACCGAAATGATACCTAGGTTCACCACATTAACGCGAAGGGCGAGAACAGCGGTGTCGTGTATAGTGAAATGCAGGGCCGTGAAAATACGTCGGGCGATCTTATGGGCCTTCGGTCTGTTATTTTGTTACACCATTATTTTACTTGCTCATATTTACCTCGTAGCTCGCAACGTCTTTTGTACCCTCCTGGGAGTGCCTATCGTAGCGAGACTGGTGGCCTCATGGCAGCACTTAGGGTTCTGTCTGTCGAGCAAAGTGAAAAGATTATCCTTGACATCTATCCCAATCACTGACGTTCTTCTGTTAGTTCGGGAGTATCACGCCACTTATTATGTCCCGCACAACCTGTCATTAATCGTCACTGGGAAGCTTTCTAGTGGGACAAAGTCTCTGTTGGCCGTTGTGCAGGACAAGGTTGAACCCAATATCATTTCACATGGTCAAAATCAAGGCCCCCGCCCGAGAGGTTGGAAACGACCGTTTTTGGAGACCCCCAGTGCCCACCAGTCTCCGATCAAGCGAATCACGAAGGATATCGTCGAGTTTCCCGAGAAAGACGAGAGTCAGGGCGAACTTATCATCACTTATAACGGTCCCTCACCCACTGACTTCATAGAGCGAAAAGTATGTGATCTTACGACCTTAACGTTTGGAGCTCACAATTTCTTACAGGCTTTAGACATTCTTGCTACATATCTTACATCTTCACCTGTCGCTCCCTTAAACAAGGAATACATTGAAATCGAGTCACCGCTCTGGTGAGTAGCATTGCTTCAACCATTGGTGTGGTAAAGAATTAACGGTGCTCGTAAGTTCCTACATCTACTTTAGCGAAGACACTCGCGCAACGATGGTTGATTTGCCAGTCTACATTGGTTCAGTTCCTGTTGAAGAATTAGATAACTTCGATCAAAAACTTGTCGCGAGTTTCAAGCGGATTGCAGCTGATGGAATAGACATGACCAGGATGTCTATGGTTATCAATCGGGATGAGCGTCAGGTGAGCCCGACGTCACCAACCGTGGCTAGTTATTAAATGTGTTGCCCAGCTCCGCAGCAAGTTGGAATCAGCTAAAGGTGACACCTTCTCAGGTGCCATTATAAGCGACTTCCTCTACGGCGCTACGGATGGTTCGGATATGCACCCTGCCTTGGATGAAATCAATTATTACAAGACTTTACGAACATGGACTAATACCCAATGGGTGGACCTCATGCACAAGTAAGTAGGTAAATAATGATGATACTCAGATAGCTCAACGGACATCAGGTATATCGTAGATCGGCCTTATGTTGTTGTCATCGGCAAACCTTCAGCTGCACTAGCTGAGAATCTCGAGCAAGATGAGAAGGCACGTCTTGCTACTCAGCGGGAAAAGCTCGGTCCCGATGGTCTTGCTCAGGCGGAGCGGGAGTTAGAAGCCGCAAAAGCCGAGCACGAGAAGCCAATACCAACAGATGTCTTGACGTCATTCCCTGTTCCGGATGTAAAGAGTATATCTTGGATACCGGTTCAGAGCGTTCAAGAGCCTGGAAAAGGGCGGTCAACGACTTTACAGAATT
>Ga0153958_1000247_pt1 | contig 12831 bp, 13 predicted proteins | sample TSFL042MetaG_FD_104719 | JGI IMG/M metagenome (GOLD analysis project Ga0153958, IMG submission 104719) | Attine ant fungus gardens microbial communities from Florida, USA - TSFL042 MetaG | ecosystem: Host-associated > Fungi > Mycelium > Unclassified | place: USA: Florida, Wekiwa Springs... | reverse complement strand
CAGGTCGCTCTGCTCCCTTCCTACACTAATAGTTTGCACTGTTGTACATCAGGTCGCTCTGCTCCCTTCCTACACTAATAGTTTGCACTGTTGTACATCAGGTCGCTCTGCTCCCTTCCTACAACAGTAAGGCCACAGTCAGCTCACTTTGCTCACTGCCTGTTCCAATTTATTTGAAAATTTCCTGAATTTATTTGCATTTTTGAGTGGAAGGAGAGAGTGTGGGAACGCTTAGGTACATGATTTATCAGCGGCATCTTCCCACATCGGTCTCGCATACATACTAGACTAGACTAGACTAGACTAGATTGCCACGAAGTGGGAAGGTGTTCAAGGAGAGAAAAGGGAGCAAATGTGCATAACACCTGATGTTGGGAAGCCAATGGGGTTCTCTAGGTGTGAAAACAAACACAGTGGGATTTGACGTGAGAAACTTGATTCAGGATTCAGGCTCACGTTTCGGAGTCTACCACGCAGTTGGTTCTTAGGGGTGGAATCTTGCCCTGTACTTGTCAATGGGGGCGTGATTTAGTATGATTGCCTAGTTGTGTATTTTGCCTTGTATGAACTATTTGACGTTCGCAGGGTAGTCTCAGAAGTTCTGGGTTTGACGTAAAGTGTGATGTCTCATGAGCTTTGACACCGCAATGGAGTGTTCTTGTCCCGATTGTAAAGATGAGTCGAGTGCTATCTTGGGAAACAGTCATGTTCTTGCATTCAGTGGATGTGGCCTTATGGTTAGCCGGATTTCCAATAGCTCAGTATCTATGGATTTTCCTGCACAGGCTTTAACTTTGGTAACCTCCTACCTGACTGCTGTAGCCTGCTATTGAGAGACTGTCCAGGCGATTTTGGTTCTTTGAGCCGAATTCACTCCACCTAGGCGTGCGATTTCTCTGCTTAGCCGAACTATCTCTATGTATAAATAAATTGGAGCAGTTTCTGGAAGATGAAACAACTCTCGTTTCCCTATTTCCAATGATCTATTCGCCAGCGTCGTACACAGGGATCATCTTTGATCTCGGTGACGTTCTCTTTAAATGGTCTTTAAATACTACTACTACAATATCTCCACGGACTCTACGGTCGATACTCAACTCTCCGACTTGGTTCGACTATGAACGTGGGCGGCTTGGGGAAGCCGACTGTTATGCCATTGTCTCATCAGAATTTGATGTGTCCGTAGAGGAAGTACGCCGAGCATTCCAGGATGCACGTAATTCTCTCCAGACAAACCATAACCTCATCCATCTTATTCGTGAACTCAAGGCTCAGTATAATCGTGGTTTGCGGATCTATGCCATGTCCAACATCTCGCTTCCCGATTGGGAGGTCTTGAGAACCAAGTCTATTGATTGGTCAATATTCGACGCGGTCTTCACGTCGAGTGCTGCCGGAGAACGCAAGCCTCATTTAGGGTTTTATCGCTACGTTATCAGTGCTACTGGTCTGTGTCCTCAACGGACAATATTTGTGGACAATAAGTTCGATAATATCCTTTCTGCACGTTCGCTTGGTTTCTGTGGAATCATGTTCGAGAAGGAACCAGCAGTCAGGCGTGCACTTTGACCATCGTCGACCACGGCTCGACCCTGTCGTATGCGTCAATGTTCTAGATCTATTTTACGCCTACGGCCGTGGTTCTCAGCTTCAACAAACTCTCAAGTGGGTACACGATGTTCTCAAGAACCGTGCTTACCTGGAGGGTACTCGTTACTATGAGACGCCAGAATGTTTCCTCTATTTCATCAGTCGGCTTCTCTCCAGATCAAGAGATCCAAATCTCCATGCACTATTAAAACCTTTGCTCAAAGAGCGTATCAAGGAGCGTATCGGAGCTGAGGGTAACTCCTCGGCGCTCTCAATGCGCATAATAACTTGTGATTCTGTCGGAATTCGGGACGAAGTTGATCTCCGGAAACTTCTTACTTTGCAATGTGAAGATGGGGGATGGGAAATTGGGTGGATATACAGACTTGGAGTATCGCGTATCTGCATTGGCAATCGTGGACTTTCTACGGCACTTGCTATTAAAGCTGTTGAAAAAAGTATTGCGTCGCAAGATCCGCTCTACATTTCGCATCTCTAATTTTTCGATTGTGCACTTACTCATTTCTTTTTTACTTGAATATGAATGCTCAGAAGTCTTGGACCCTCTTTATTTCATTGTAAATACACGTACACTTATGTCAGTATACAAGTAGCATACTATGTATGTCTAAGATCCAGTTTTGTCTTCTGGATCTTGGGTACGTGTCTTAAGCCTTACAGTCTCGTCTTCTGTGACCTAGTCATCCTAAGTCTCTTTGGCATCCTGAGAATACACTCTGCATATTCAGCCTAGATACAGAGTCTCGGAATTTTCGATGCCGATTGGGGTTAGTTAGGAATCTATGACATGGGAGTTTTACCCATAGGTCTATGTCCGCCTTATCTCTTTGCACAGTGTGATTGTTTCATCCACTAAGGTAACGAAGTTAAACGGGGTTGTTTGTCTCTTTTACATAGGCATAACCGAGTTTTTATAAATAAGCATCAAAATCCTCAGTTACCGGGACCTGGGTACCCGCAAGTATCTTGCCAAGATCTGTAAGGACGCATCAGAAAATTCGACTAGCAAAGCTGACTGACAGGAACACTCCTCTATGATTACAGTAGTGGAATACTATCCCCTGCGGTAGTTTTGGCCACTTTAAGGGTCCTGCATAACCACTCAACCACTCTTGGCATAACAACATTGAAAGCGCAGGAGTCACTTCTGAGGGCAATAATTATGATCTTGTACAATATGTAATTTGGGCAGGGAGATCACTACGGGCAAACAGCCGTCAAGGTTTGATGTCAAGTGGTATGTCAAGTTGACACATCAATTGGTTTGCCAGCTTAGCTGTCAATACATGTGTCAACATATACACATATGTTTTTGGCACTAGGAAGATCTTCGACTTTGTGTGCTCAAATGCCACCTCTGTTTCTTTATTACAACCAACAATCAAACCATTGATCTGGTCTCGGCAACCACGTGGACGAACCATCTGATACAAGATTAGCTAGCCATTGCTTCAGCAACAATGTCTGCAACTGAGGTGCCACACTTCGGTTCAACCAACCTCTTGACTATATACTAACTTATGAGCATTCTTCGATATCTTTCTTGCACTTGAGCAAGAAATTTGAAATTGCTCAGTGGTCATTGGGGAAAGACCATGTGATGCCTCAGTAAACAAGAGAGCACATTATCTAGCATCTCGTGAATTTACATGTTAATTTTACTGAATTAGTCTCAAGCACATTGCCAAGCTACTTTACCTTCTGCTCATCAGACCCTATCACAATTCTAACGAGTTTGGTGCCTGTGCCGAAGGTGATGAGGATAGTACGATCAGATAGGGAGAACTTATTCCCTCTCTTTGACGTTGTCATAAATAGCAAGAGAGGGGGTTAGAAGAGTCATCCGTGCTGTGCAGATGTTTCTTCCATGATCCTGCTCCATCTCGAGTGTCCTTGATCATTTCATCTACGAGGCCTTTACCGATACAGCCGGCCGATTCAGACTCGACATACATTGACCCACTTGTCTGTCCTTCTGCATTCATCAACAATTTGTTGCACTCGTTCGGGTACTATGGGAAGTCCAGAGCTGAGAACAGAGGATACGAGGAGAATGTGCACGTTTGTGAGGTGATGAATTGAACGAGGGCCGTAAAGAAAGTAAAGTCGGACAGTGGTCATCGAACCTGAGTAGGCAATCTTGCGGGCCAGGGATTAATCGGTATTCCCTCGTAAAAAATCTTGAGGTGTCACTTACAGGTTGCGGTCGACGCCGTCAATGACGAGAATCTTTTCCACTCCACCAGTATGATCCTCTGGTAACGCTTTGCCGACAGATCGACCATTCTCAAGCTTTGGTACGGTCTGAGACTCATGTCGGTCGAGTTCTTGTACCTCCACGTAAACCAGACGGCCGTCAAAAACCAATCTATTCGTCTCAAGCTAAACAGAAACTATCTCTTTCTGGGACATGCCCCTAGAAAGCTCTACGTAACACGGGTGCGGATAAGATGTCGAAGACCAGGAGAGGGTAGGGAGATTGAGTCGAGTTTCGAGGAGGACTGAAAGTAGACGTTAGGAAGTGTGCATTGGCATCTACACTAGACTTTATTGGAGAGATACAAGACTCCTCACGTACATGGTCATTATCATCTTTCGAAGTCTTTTGCACCAGGTTCAGCACCGTGATACCGGGTTCGAAGGATGTAAGAATAGCATTATCAGCTGTGGTGCCTTTGACAGGAGCATAATGAACAGCACAACCTCCGTGTCTCTTTGTTTTTAATCCATAGTAGTAATCTAACCTGTCGGTTGAGCTCCACCCTGGGAACAAATGATGGAGAAATAGGCAGTAGGGTGGAAATGAACTTAGTTCTCAGTAGATTGTTTTGATCAGTGGCAGGTTGTTATGACAAGTGTCACATGTATATGCCACTTGACATCAAAACTTGTAATTCCATTTGTGAAGTTCAGGGAGTGTCACACGCACACCGCTTGCGAACCATCAGCTTCGACGCCGGTGACTTTGGTGTGTGGGCTGCCAATACGCTTGACGTAATCGGCGATACCTGCAACAAGACCGCCACCGTCAACAGCAGCAAATATGACGTCGATTTGGTCAGAGTGAGGCGCGATGGCGAGGGGATCGTTGGCGTACGATGATGGTCCGTGTGCGTTGTGATTAACGGGATGGTCACATAATGTAGTAGACGGCTTCCTCTTAGCCATGGCGCAGGCAACAGCGATGGCCATGGGTCCTATGTTGTCAAGAGGCCAAACTTCATGAATAGTCGACATGCCAATTTTTACGAAAGTCTGAAAGAGGTCATCGGGGCTACTGCTACGGAGGCCGCTGCTGTTCAGGAAAACGTTACTCAGCAACAGCAACCGCTCGCTGCTCCCTATCCTGACCCAGAACCAGAGTCTGAGATCAGTTTTCGTAATAGAAAGAAGCGGAAAACAATAGATGACGATGCATGAGCTCAATTCTTTCATATGCCCCCAGGTCAAACAAGAAGCACACTAGATCATCTTCTAGTGCCTCTGATCAGCAGCCTCCATCTATTCACGTATCCCTTCCCCTCCCCCTAAATTTTCTGCCCCTTTACTTCCAAAAAAAGGAAAACAACGCAGGCAAACGGTTTGGGCGCAGAGCTGCCTCTGTCTCCGGTATTGCTGTTCCCCCTGCGCCCCTTGATGGGGACGAATGTGAGCAAGGTGCCATTTTGTCTGCTTTGCTTACGTGTCATTTCCTCCAGCAGTCCATCCTGCCACCACCGCCATGACGAAACGTCAAGGCGGCAAATAGTCATTCAAAGGGTCCCAGTGCTGTATATGTAGTACTTTTCTCAAAGCCTGACATGAAACACATTGCGTGGCTAACAAGGAAGTCCATCTAGCTTCCTATGGAAAGAAGCTTAAAGCAGCCAAAGCGCCTTTCAATGCATCAACCGCAAAATCTACCTCTTCCCTTCCGATATCAAGATTTTGTACCAGTCTCACTGCACCCCAGATTTCCCTCGGACTGCAATTTCACGCGTGCGTTACATCCTCAAAATTTCCCAGATTTCTACGGGGTGTCACACAGTGCAATCCCGATCTCGCTAAATTGGCTGCTCGCTAAAGTGGCTGGAGGTCCCAGGCGACGAGAATTTAGTTCCTAACCGTTGGTACAATGATGACATCAAACCTACATAAAAGGCACGGCAAAAATGGGACATTGAATAATCACGGTTCGTCTGACAACATCTTGATGGCTTTGAGTCGTTTTCAATCATTCTAATTGTAAGCTTTTCTTCCTCTAGGGCTCTTAGTCAACGTAAATATATCGGCATATCTGTCGGGTACCTCATGAATCACCATGGGCATGTCCTGATGGGAGGCTCTGCTAGTGCTGAATTCACTGCAGGGCGCCTACTTCCATGTAGGCTTTCATGTAGTGAATCAGTCTGTATGGGGCATGTGCGGGAGTTAGTTCGTCTTCTGGAATTAGATATTTTCGTCCATAATATGGTGTACGTTCATACCGAGCCCCACTTTCTATTCTCTATTTTCTTGAAAGAAGATGTACTGAAATTAGCGTGACAAGTGGATTTCAGGCTTGGATAGGTGGCGGATGCGTTTACATACATATATGTCTCAGGGCTATACGGCCTTCGATCGAGGAGCGGATACCAATCACATGGCCACCGCAAGGGTCTAGTAAGACCATAACTATGTCCAGTGGCCACACCAGCGGTTGGAACATTGCTTTTAGGATCGGTAGCACAATTCGGGCTATCACTGTTGGCCTGCTTAAGCTTCTAGGACTCGATCTCACAGTAACTTTTCCTAAGTTGATTAATATTTTCCGCGGGACATGCATAACAGCCTCAGTTTTTATAGCCTGCAACCTTGGAAACTTGTAAACTCACCGACGGTCTATCTTCCAGTTATGGGAGGTTATATGGTGTTTTTGTCTCTTGCAGGAATTGAACGATACCTCAATCTAGTAAGACGTCGAGCTGAAGGTCAGCGTTCTTGCCAATCTGCTTTTGTCTTCTAGCTCAAACTGATGAAAAAGGCACCCTGGAAACTACCGCTACGTGGATCCGTAATCTTGTGCGTTCACACCATGAGACAAATAAATCTCAGTGTGCTCTCGTCTTATGTCAAGTCAGGTGGACCGGTATTAGATACGGCATCGGCAGATATCAACCAAGCCGATGTAGCGATCAAGCTATGGTTGATGCTTATGAGGAAATTTGAAAACTCCTGTCGACAGAGAGAGTCAGTGTACGATACCGTTTAGAATGAACTGTGGCCCCCATTTGAAGCTATCATCAACGTGTTCGAGATGGAAGCATAAGACGGTATATCGTCCGTGGGTTCTCAAATATCTAGTCATTGGATGGACTGACTATCCATGGACTCGACTAGATTATGCCAGGGTTCATAGTAACCTCGATTATTGATTTATTAGAACAACTCAGATACCTATCAGTCTTGAGAAGTCAAGGCAGAGAACCACACTGCATAGGCAAAATCTGGTAGGAGTGTTTTTTCTAGGCCTATATTAGTTTAACTTTTACTGTTAATTAAAACTCAAATTCTATATGCTCATCACTTTCCTCAATGTATTAATAGATCCCATTTATTTCAAGTTATTAAAAAAAGATGACAACTTAGTAGATAATTAGTTTACAATATGTTTAGCTATGGTGTCACAAGAGTGTGAGAGAAAGGGCTTCTAAGTAGGCCAGAGAGTAAATAGCATCTTGTTATGATCAGCCCCATGTTATACACATGGGCTGCTTCTCTTATGAACATTTTCTTACTTTTATAGTAGCTCAGTCAGTACCTCACTGGTGGGGCATGTTCTTTACTCAGCAGACCTCATGTCTGCCATGTACTCTCCTCATTTCTACCTTATGGTACATAGGTATATATAGTAGTAGATACTCACCTGTATTTTCTATGCTTTACTAATTGTATTATTCCCTTTCTTCCTCTACTCTAACTTGCTGATGGGGATCAAAAATGAGATCTCTGACAAAGGCAACAACAAGTTAGAGAAACAGAATCTCCAAAATGTTTCACAATTGTATGCTAACAAGTAGGCACTGGGGAGATAATCAAATAAATAGAAGAGAGCTTATGAAGCAAAAGGGGGAATGAAAATAACAAAAGAGAATTTGAAAGAATTGTTTTTAAATCTGCTTGAGGATTATTAGCATATATATCTCAGGAGTCACCTATTAAGGTAGATGACTAATTACCTATTAGAATATATATCTACTCACGAGGTCAGTTCCTAATGGTTAAGTTATATGTGAATAATGGTCTCACCTCAGGAGTCACCTATTAAGGTAGACGACTGAGGGAATGACTACATGAAGTGCGGTATTAAAAGGGGTTTGCTGGATGCCTATAAGAGACTAATGTGAAATGGAGACAAAGGTGGAGTATAGGATATAATTAGGCATCAGAAATGGAGGAAGAATGATGTCGGCACGAAGTCTAGGTGCTGTAGTTCTCTTCAACACTCCCCCTGAACTGCTATATTCAGGGGCTGTGGTCCTAGGTCAAGTGCTGCTATCGTTTTCTGGATTACATCCCTTGGTAGTAGCTTTGTTAGAAAATCCACCATGTTTAGTGCACTGGGTATATACTTGAAGTTGACTTCATTTGCCTCAGCATGCTCTTTGACGAAGTGGTGGTGTACATCTATGTGCTTTGTGCACCAATAGTTCTTGTCATTCGTGCTGAGGGCAATTGCCCCATTATTGTCAGCATGTATGGTGACAGGTCATGTCACGGGTAGTCCAATTTCCTCAAAGTATTTGAGCAGCCATAATGCTTGGGTTGTTGCTTGAGAAAAGGCCATAAATTTGGCCTCGACTGTCGACAAGGCTACCATGTCTTGTCTCTTTGTCTCCCAAGAAACTAGCCCTCCTGCCACCATGAAAATATTGCCTTCAGTTGAACGTCTTGTGTTTTTGCACCCAGCAAAGTCAGAGTCTACATACCTCACTGGGTCCAGTGTAGCTCCAGCACGATATCTTATTGTATAATCTAGGGTCCCCTTAATGTATCCCAGTACATGCTTTAGTGTGTTCCAGTGTGCCTTTCCCAGATTGTGTGCAAAGCGAGCTAAGAGGTTGACCGGGTAGAACAGGTCTGGTCGTGTTGTGACTTGCATCCACATTAATGATCCCAAGGCTTCACAGTAGGGTACTTTTCTCATTTCTTCAATTTCAGATGTGTTAGCTAGACAATCTTCTGTAGATAGGGACAATCCATATCGGAGTGGTATGGTGAGTGGTGAGCACGAGTGCATGTTGAATCTTTTGAGGAGTCGTTTGGCATATGCTCTCTGTAATATCACTACATCTCCATTTTTGCTCTGACTTATCTTCATGCCTAAAATCAACTTTGCCTCCCCTATATCCTTGATCTCATAGCTAGATCTTAGTTGTTCCTTGGCTAAGGTTTCACCTTCTAGGGTTGAGGATGCTCTGAGTACGTCATCAGTCCATGTCGATATTAATGTGAGCTCGTTTTCGGTTACCCTAGACCAGATTTGAGGATCTGCTCATGACCTGTAGTATCCATGGTCTTCAAAAGTGTGATCAAGGTTTTTGGCCCAGTTGTGGGCATCTTGCATGGTCTCATATAGGGTTTTTCAAAGTTTCCAAACCAAGTCGTCTTCCCCTTCCTCAAATCCCCTGGGTTGTTCCATATAAATATCAAACACGCTCTCGCTATTAAGGAAGGCTGAAACAAAGTCAATCTGCCACAACCTCAGCCTTCTTGAAGCAGCTATGGCACATACCAGCTGGACTGACTCCAATCGTGCCACTGATGCGTAGGTTTCGTCATAGTCCTCACCCAGGACTTGGGTGAAGCCTTTGGTTACTGTTCTAGCCTTCTATCTATCCACTGTGCCATCATCTCTCTATTTCACTGCATAGACCCACTTTGAGCCTACTACATTCCTCTCTAGCAGTTGAGGGGTTAGTTCAAATACCCCTCGTTCCTTCAACATCTCATATTCCCTGACCATAGGTTCCCACCAAAGGTTGGGGCGTCGTATGGCATTGGTGTATGAGCTGGGAATCCAGTTGTCTGTGTCCATGAGGAAGGCCTGTGGTTGACTAAGATATTCAAGTGAATCTTGAAGTTGAGATGTGGGCCTGGGGTCTCAATGCATTCTTCATATGGCAAGTAAAGTGTTCTCTCCTGGGCCTGGGTCAGTTGTCAGTGAGGGGTCATTTGATCTCAGGTTGTGGGTCTCTTTGTGTAGCTCTGTCATCAGTAATGGTCTTGGCACGATCATCTGTTGAGGTATATTGGCATCAGTTTGAGGTTTGGGGTCAGTTTTGGTACTCTCCTGCTTAGGTTCCACTTGTCGTGATATAGTTTCGGTGATTGGGAATGGGTCCTCATTTGTGGTGGCTATGTGTGTTGGTTGAGTTGTGAAATGGATAATCCCTTCTTCGAATATAACATCACGAGAGTAGAAAGTTGAGCCTGTCTCTCTATCAAGTAGCTTGTATCCATCTCGGCTGAAATATCCAAGGAGTACTGTCTTCACAGATCATAGGTACAACTTTGATAGGTTCAAGTCTACAGGTATGTGGGCATAAGCAGTGGTGCCGAATGGCCTAAGGTGTGACACATCCTGTCATTTCCCATGCCATAACTCAGTAGGAATTGCATGTAGTCGTCGACTCAAGGGAACTAGGTTCTGGACATATACTGTTGTCTGGACTGCATCCGCCCAATATTTTGTGGGCAGCCCAGACTAGGCTATTGCTGTTCTCGCACCATCGAGGATTATCTGTAGGCTTCTCTCCGCCATTCCATTTTGCTGGTGCATGTAAGGAGTTGTAAATTCAAAGATGAGTCTATACTATTTTCTGTACTCTTCCCATGTCTTATTGTACCACTCTCGTCCCATGTCAAGCCTTACACGCTTTAGTTTCTTGCTGGTTTGTCATTCTGTCTCATTGTGGTAGGTCTTGAAGACATTCAGGGTGACGTCTGCTGATTTTGTTTTTAGGAATGCGACTATATGGTAGGACAAATGTCCATCCATAAGCAACATAAAATAACTTGCACCCCCTGCTGATTGGGTTGGTGATGGTCTCCATATGTCGATGTGGGTTCTCTCTAATATCTCTGTCTCCTGGTACCCGTTGTCATTGAAAGGGTGTGTAGAGTGCTTCCCAAAGATGCAGTCTTCGCATTTGTCTCCCATGGTAAGTTCTCCAGTAATATTTAGGCCGTTGACCAACATTTTGACTGCCATCTCGCAGATTGTTTCTGGTACAGCATGTCCAAACCTCCAGTGCCATGTGTCAAAGGTAGCCGGTCATTGTTTTGTTTGTGATACTAATGCTGTAGGGGTTCTGGATGTGTCTCGATTGCATATAGGCAGCCACATTGCTTGGCCGTCATGATAATGGTGCCGCTCACTGATCTAACTCGTGCTTTGTGTTGGTCAAACTCTACCTTTACTCCCTTTTCTGCCAGCTTGGATATGGAGATCAGGTTAGAGCGGAGCTCAGGGATGTGTAGTGCATCTTCAAAAGTGATATTCCTATTTGTGCCATTGATGCACGTCTCGATTTTAGCCTTTTCCTTTCCTGTGACATTGAAGATGGACTCTTTGGCAGCAGCAAGACCCATGGTTGGTTGGTGTAATAGGGTGAGTGATATGAATGATTCTCTGTTAACAAAGCAATGGTCTGATGCTCTGGAGTCAATTAACATAGGCACGTTGAATTGGGATTTCAAGTCATTGTTACATGTATCCTAGAGTCTATTTGAGTTTTTACTAACTACTTGCACCCCTCGTATCTCATGTCCCAGCAGCCCCATTGTGTTATAACTATTTGTAACAGGTTTGTTAGGGGGGCTGGGATCACTAAGGGATGGAGAGGTAGTTACCTCAAATTCGGTGTCATCCATTGTCATTAGAGCAAAGATCTCCCTTTCTTCAGGGTCTTTTGCTATGGTGGTGTTTGCAGTAGGTCGTGGTCTGTATCCTCCTTGTTGAGTGTTTATTCCTGTGCCTCTAGTGCCTCCCCTTTGTCCAAAACCAGGGGGAAATTGGCCTTCCTTCCCTCTCCCTGGCCAGTAACATACCTTAATAGTATGACCGTGTCGTCTGCAATTTGGATTGGTGTATACTACTTGTGGGCAGTCTCTTGGGTTGTACATGTTTGTTTGAAGAGCAGTAATTGATCTTGGTGAGTTAGTGGGACGGTTTTGGCTTATTCTCAGCCACCAGACCTATAATTGGGAGATGGTTTTGTTGATAGGTATATCCTTATACAGGGAGGCTACGACGGGGTCCCAGGAGCTTGGAAGAGAGTTTAGGAGTATAGTTTTGAAGTTTTTATTGGTGATGTCTGCACCCAGGGCTCTCACCTGGGAGAGTTTATTCTACATGATTGTAATATGGTTTTGAAAGTCATCTCCATCAGAAAAGGTTAAGTTGCAGAGTTCTTGTTCAATATTCTGTCTTGCCATATCTGATGTGGTTTCATAACTGTCTTTGTATGTCTTCCAGGCCTCAGCTTCTGTACTGTTTATGTTAATACCTAATCCAACTGGGTTTTTAGTGTTGAAGGTGATAAGGATCTTGGTCCAAGCATTTCTTACATCCCATTCATCTCCAGAAGGGTTTGGAGAATTCCATGGGGTCTCAGTGGTTGGCATCAAAGTGGTTATTGCAGGCTTTGTTGTCGTGCTGTCAAGGTATCCTGTTATTCCTTTTAATGATGCAATAGATAAAATGTTGTTGCTCCAGGTTGGCCAGTTAGTACCATCAAATTTGTCAGTATCGTTGAACATAGGTGGCATGTTAAGTCCAGATGAAGTCATTTTTGGGGTTGATAACGTGGTATGTCAGTTCTGTTTTGTGTGAAGATTTGAAGCGCAGGGCCCATAACCTATTAGAATATATATCTCAGGAGTCACCTATTAAGGTAGACGACTGAGGGAATGTGTCACAAACTTCATTCAGTCATATCTCTACCAAATCTTCGACGATTCACATGGTCTCAAAGCCAGCTTAAAGCCCTTAAGAAGACCTTTCAATCGATGCCAGTCACGTTTCAAGGCAATCAATAATGGCCAAGATATTAAGTAGATCAACTGGTAACCACCATGTTACCATTTATTAAATTGCTAATATCTCGGAAACCACTGTGATCGATGCTTCAGTTCTAGGCTCAGCAGAAGCCTTCTTCATAATGCTCAGAATGAGCCTAGAACAATCTCAAGGCAATT
>Ga0153958_1000245_pt1 | contig 12843 bp, 14 predicted proteins | sample TSFL042MetaG_FD_104719 | JGI IMG/M metagenome (GOLD analysis project Ga0153958, IMG submission 104719) | Attine ant fungus gardens microbial communities from Florida, USA - TSFL042 MetaG | ecosystem: Host-associated > Fungi > Mycelium > Unclassified | place: USA: Florida, Wekiwa Springs... | reverse complement strand
ACCATGGTGGTTACCAGTTGATCTGCCTAATATCTTGGCCATTATTGATCGCCTCGAGACGTGACTAGTATAGATCGAAAGGTCTTTTCAAGGGCTTTCCGTAGCCATTGAGACCGTGAGAATCAACGAAGAATTGATAGAGATATGGCCAAATGAAGTTTGTGACATATATTTCTTTTCTGAACTTACTACACAAGGATAGAGCATAAGAAAGTATCAGGTGACTAAGTGACACAGGGTTACAAGTCACAGCCAGGTGACATCACATGACTAAGTCACATGGGACCCAAGAGAAAGTAGTGCACAGACCATGTAGTAGTTGTATAAGTAGTGTATAAAATTTAATGAGAACTCTATCGAGTTCTTCTTATCAACTTGGACTTGGAGGGTGATTAAGTCATCTAGGCTGAGTCACTACAAGACCCCTATATCATAAGTTGCTTTGAGATAATATCTGCTGCTACTGCCAAAGTACTAGCACTGTGGGAAACATGAGCTGATAAAAATTTGTGGTCTATTTATACAAATATGTCTGGAAGAGTCTGAGATCAACAAGGGAAATAGTATTCATGTTGGAGTATTACTAGATTATATTATTTTTCATTGCCTGGCATTGGTAGCTATGTTACATGATTGTCAGGAACATGTAGAGCAGGAACAGAGTAACGCAGAGTTATCCCAGAGTACAACAAAAGTGGGGAACAACCTTAGCCTCAGCTCATGCACTGTGTCTTGATCTACTATTGTATATGTAGTTGTGTATTTCAGAAGGACTGAATTGTTACCAGGAGTTCAGGAGAAGATGTAAGGGTGACTGGGCACAAAACTCCAGGAGAATCCTCAGTGATATTACAAATTATAGTTAGGGTATAACTCACCTCCAGGAGAATCCTCAGAGATTAGGATGAGGCTCCTGGAGGGATCTTTTACATTATATACTAAGCTTACATCTCTTAGTGTCAGGGTTAGCAGAATCAGAGCTAAACTAGTGTGTTTAAGTATTACTAGTAAAACAGGCTAAGGTAGCTCTAGAGTGTCGTCATGCCATTCAGGGGTGGAAATAGAGATGTCCCCTTACATTCACTCCCTCTTCAAGATTGCTACGTCTCAGAGCAATGGACTCGGAGTGAAAGATGTTGTTGAACTCCGCACATCGAACGTATCTTGGAGCTCTGGGGTGTTTGCAATAGAGCTCTGCTGTGAGTTCTGGTGCAGAGACTTTGGAAGCGGACTCCCAGGAATTGTGTTCACAGCCATATCCTTTCCACTTAATAAGGTACTGGAATCTTCTCCAGTGCCAACAACTATTGAGTATTTCCTCTACTTCCCACTCTGCTTCTCCATTGATGACTATAGGTGGTGGGTGGTCTTCCATTTTGTGTCCTGTAATTGGGTCATCTGGAGCCAGAGTGAGCTTCACTATGTTGAACACTAGATGGAGTTGCTTTATCTGGTGTGGTAGCTTTAGGTGATAGGTGATAGGTCCGATCCTCCATTCCACTATAAAGGGGCCAAGCCATCGATACAAGAGTTTCTGCAAAGGGCGTGTGATTCAGATATCCAATGCATCAAGAAAGAATTTGTCACCCAGGTTGAACACCAGAGCTGGAATTCTGCATTGGTCATAGTACCTCTTCATGTTTTCTTGTGCTTTGCAGATTGCAGACTTCACTTCTTTGATTGCTATTCTCATCCTTTCCATAAACTTGTTGACTATCTCTAGATCAGAGTGGTTCTATCAGGGTTCGAAGCCTATGCAAGGAATACATCTGGTGTTGAGTAGGAATAGAGGCTGTTGGGTAGCGGAATGGACATGATTGTTGTGCTAGAACTTTGCCATAGGTAAGAGGTCATACTAGTTGTCTTGCTGCTCGTTTACAAATAGCTGGAGGTACTAGTCCAACTCTTGGTTGATGCATTCCATCTGTCCGTCAGTTCGGGGGTGCCAGGCTATAGAAGATGCCAACTTTATTTCTAGTAGGCGGTAAAGCTCTCTGGTGAAACGAGCGATAAACTGAGGTCTGTGGTCCAAGACTACACACTTCAGAAGACCATGGAATTTCCAGACTTGATGTAGGAAAAGCCTAGCTACTCCTTCTGCTGTCACTGTTGTGTGCGTCGGAATGAAATGTGCCTGTTTCAACACCGAGTCTACCACTGTCATCACTGCATTGCATCTGGAGGAGAGGGGGAGTTCCATGATGAAATCCATACTAAGCGTGTCCCACCACGAGTCCAGGATCTAGAGAGGATACAGTTCACCTACCGGAGCTTGTCTTATTGGTTTTATCCTGAGGTCATAGATATTAACATATTGTCCAATATACCTGGACATTTGGGGCCACCAGTAGTTTCTAGATACCAACTCTAGTGTTTTCCAGCATCCAGGGTATCCAGCAACCTTTGTATCATGGTATAGCAAGACTACTTGCCTTCATAAGTCCAAATTTCGGGAAACGTAGGTTTTGCCTCTAAACTAGAGTACTCCGTCATCCTCCGACCATTCCGCAGAACAGACCGTCTTACTTAATACTTACCGAAGTTCTCTTACTGCTTTTGCTATAGGCTCTTTCTGGTTGCCTTTCTGGTTCCCTTGATGAATTTCTCTAAGTATGTCTTGCTCTGGTCCTTCCAGGTGAAGTCCTTCAAGAGCTCGGACTGCTATGAGCTCTGGTCATAGAAGGACCACGTCCTCGTTGTCGGAGGCTCCATTACCATGGTTTGGTCTCTGTGATAAAGCATCTGACTTTCCCATGGAGTATCCTGGACAATGAATCAACTTGAAGTCAAAGCGAGCCAAGTACAAAGACCAATGGGCTTGACGATGGTTGAGTTTCTTAGCCATTATGAAGTACTCTAAGTTCTTATGGTCCATCCAGATTTCTACCAGGTGCTGAGCTCCTTTCAAAAAGTGCCTCCATTCTTCTAATGTGCAGATGATAGTGAGTATCTCTTTGTTATGGATCTCATAGTTCCATTCCACCAGAGACAGGAATTTGCTATAGAAAGCCACTAGATGCCATTTTTCTTTTCCAGGTAGCTGCTGAGAAAAGACAGCTCTGGAGGCAAAGTCTAAACTGTCAGCCTCAATATGGAAGGGTTCTGAGTTCTGGGGTAATGCTAAGATTAGAGCAGTGGTCACTGCCATCTTAAGACATTCAAAGGCTTCCTGCTTCTTGGTACTTTAGTTCCAGGTCTGATCGGAGTGAGTGAGGTCGAAGAGAGATCAAGCTATAGTCAAGAAGTCTTGGATAAAGCAACAGTAGAAGTTAACAAAGCCTATGAAAGCCTGCACATCAGTCTGGTTCTCTAGAACGGGCCACTTGTGGACTCCAGCAACTTTAACAGGGTCTATCATGACTTTGTTTTCCAAGATGACTAGTCTAAGGTATTCAATCTGCTTCCAGTGAAACTCACATTTCTCCAGACGTAGAAATAATTTATGTTCCATCAGTATCTCTAAAACTCTCTGGACTGCTCATTCATGCTCTTCTTTCATCTTTGTAAAGATCAAAATGTCATTCAAGTACACTACAATAATCCCTTCTGCTATAACAGTTCTGAAAACGTTGTTCATTATAGTTTGGAAGGTAGCAGGGCTATTGGTCATTCTGAAAAACATAAATTGAAACTCTGTGACATAGGCGGGTAGTAGAGTGGCAGTGGCCTATGTTTCCGCACTGTGTCTAGCTCCTTCCATGAGGTGTTGAGATATCGTGGTCATGGCTTGGAGGTCGACTTGGTCAGGCTCTGGAAGGAGATATATAAGGAACAATTGGTCTCTGAGCTCCCAACTTAGGTGGTGTGCTTGTGAAAGCTTTTTCTCAGGCTCTAGCTCTTCTTGGAGCAGGGGTGTGGGTCCATTACAACAAGATTGGAGGGCTCGGAGTTTGATCCTCTTCTGGTGAGTCTGTTCCTTCTGTAGGGCGCATTCTCCCTCATAGTAGAGGGGACAGTGAGTTATTTCAACTTCTTCTTTTTCCCAGTCGATCTTGGGGTTGTGGTCTTTGAGCCAGTTGTAGCCTAGGATTAGATTCTGTTTCCCAAGTCCAGAGATAGCCAAGAGCATCCTTTCAGAGTGAGACTTGTAGCAGAGAACTATGTTCATAACCTCAGAGATTTGTCCTGCCTCATTAGAGAAACCATTAATATTGAAGACTAGGATATTATGTGAGAGGGTTTGGGTATTCATCTCTTTCGAATAGACAAAATCCCTGTCGATGAGGCTTCTGGTTGTTCTGCAGTCTAGGAGGGCTTCGACGGAGTGTAGTTCACCCATGTCTGTAGTTCTGATTTCCACTGGCAAGAGTAGAGAAGTCTCTCGTGCGTCTAAAGCACTAATTGAAAGGAGTTTGGATAGTTTCTTCTCCCACTTGGGTTTGCAGAGCAGAGCTGCGACGAGGGAGATGGGAGGCAGTGTGTCTACTAGTTTACTATCAATTGTATTGGGGTCCTCTATAGTCAATACAGTGAACTTATTTACTAGCAACCAGAGCACACTTATCACTGGCCATGCTATACAAAATCCTCTTCCTCCAGGGGACAAGACTCTTCCATTGGAACTGCATCTTTCAATGTCAACAGATCTTCAATCAACTTCTCCCACTGCTCCATGGTGAGTTAACAAACATCCATGCAGTGGGGACAATCCTGGACTACATGGTTTGCATCTCTACATTGGTAGCATTCTCACGGAGGTAAGGACCTTGCTTTTCTAGTGGCATTTACGTCCATAGGGACTCCCATAGACAGAGTAGTTGGCAGAGGCTTTGGAATAACCAGAGGGGGCAGAGCGAGGGATAATCTTGCCACAGACAATGGTGGGGGTCAGGCAAAGACAGTTTTGAGCAAAGCAGAAGAGGCGGAGTGCGACATGGACTGAAAGGCTTCATTTGCAAGGCGCGCCTGGTCAATTCTCCTTGCTGCTCTATACCACACATCAGGGTCAGTGTCAGCTGGTCGTCTGTAGAGCATGGTGGCAATCTGGTTTTGGATGCCTAATCTGAGACCTTATCAAAATTTCACTACTAGTGTCCAGGAATCTGTATAATCTATGTTGGAGACCAGGGCTTAGAAGCTGTCCAAATAGTCGTCTACTGTCCAATTTCCTTGGTGGTAGGAAGTTCCTTCCAAAGCATTGATTGCATCTGCTTCCATGTTTGTAGGGAAGAAAAGCAGCTGGAATTGTTGTTCAGGAATACGCGGTTGTTGTGATATTCTCTGTTGAAGTCCAGGGGACAGAAGAGCTTGGGACATGTCTATCGCACTGGCAGAGCAGGGGGCAGAGACACCAGAGGGGATGGTACAGGTGGGGGAGGTGTGTTTGGTACAGCTGGAAGAGGGAGGTTTGTAAGAAGATAGCTCTATCTTTACCCCTAAACTGCAAAGCGACACTCCGGAGTAGCCTAAGCCTGTTCAAGTATTACTAAAGTAATACTTAAACACACTAGTATAGTTCCGATCACAGAAACCCTGAATGCAAACCCAGTATATAGTGTAGAACATTCCTCCAGGAGCCTCATCCTAATCTCTGAGGATTCTTCTGGAGGTGAGTTGTATCATAACCACAGACTGTAATATAACTGAGGATTCTCCTGGAGTCTTATGCCCAGTTGCCCTTACAGCAGATTAGGATCTTAAAGCAGAGCCTTGAACTATCCTAGTAGATAGCCACCCAATAGGTTGCCCTTTCCTGCCATATCTAACCCTCCGAAAAATCCACTTTTCAGATGTCGTTGTCCTCAGACATCCCTCAAGGCATAGCCAACATCTTAGGATACTTGCAACACCATCTGTAGGAGCTCATGAAGAGACAACATGTTTCAGAAAGTAACATTAATTCCACTCTGGCAGCCCTAACTACACAGTTACAGCAGCTCACACAGTTAGTGGCTAACCTCTCTCCTCCAGCCATACCAAACACACCTCCTCCGCCTGTACCATCTCCTCCAGTATCTTCACCCCTTGCTCCAACAGTGAGACAAACATGTCCCAAGCTCTTCTGCCCTCCAGACTTCAGCGGAAAACATTACAATGGCCATGTGTCTTTGAACTCCTGCTCTCTCTCTACATCTGCCTAGCCCCAGATTAATTTCACGATGAACAGGAGAAAATTCTCTGGGCCCTCATGTTTTTCAAAGGTGGTCATGCCACTAAGTGGTCCAAGAACGTGTTCTGTCAGGAAGCGGACACCAGCGTTTTCTCTATCCAAACCTGGGGGGACTTTGAACAACAGTTCCGGATCTACTTCTTCCTTGTCAATGTGGAAGCAGACATGATCAATGCTCTAGAAGAAGTCTCCTACTACCAAGAAGGTCGGATGGTGGACGACTATCTAGACAACTTCCATGCCCTGGTCTCTGATGTAGGATACATGGATCCCTAAACACTTGTGGTGAAATTTTGATGAGGTCTCAGGTTGGGCATTCAGAACCAGATCACTACCATGCCATATGGACAACTCACCAATACTGACCCCAACGCATAGTATAGAGTAGCACAGAGGATCGACCAGATACACCTCACCAATAAGGCTTTCCAGTCTATGTTGCACTCTACCCCTTCTGTATCACCTAAAACTGTCTCCACCTGACCCCCACTTTTGTCCACAGCAAGACTGCTCTCCATTCTGCCCCTTCTGGTTGCCCCAAAACCTCTGCCACCCACTCTGTCTATGAGAGTCCCCATAGATGTCGATGTGACTAGGAAAACAAGGTCCTTGCCTCCATGGGGATGTTACCGATGCAAAGACGTGAACCATGTAGTTTGAGACTGCTCCCACTGTATAGACGTTCGCCAACTCACTTTGGAGCAACGAGAGGAGTTGATTGAAGATTTGTTGGTATTGAAAGATGCAGTCCTGTCAGAGGAGTCTGGTCCCCCAGAAGAGGAGGATTTTGCATAATGCAGCCAGCGATAAGTACACCCTGGTCACTAGTAAATAAGTTCACTGTATTGACTATAGAGGATCCCAATACAATTGACAGTGAACTAGTAGATGCATAGCCCCTTAACCCCCTAGCCGCTGCTCCGCTCTGTAGACCCAAGTGGGAGAAGAGGCTGCCCAAGCTCTTCTCAATTAGCGCCTTGGACGCACAAGAGACTTCCCTGCTCCTACTGGTAGAGATTGGAACCACAAACACAAGCGAACTCCACTCTGTCAAGGCCCTCCTGGACTGCAGAGCAACTGGAAGCTTTATTGACAGAGATTTTGTCCATTTGAAAGGGATGAACACTTGGACCCTCTTATGTAACATCCCAGTCTTTAATGTCGACGGTTCTTCTAACGAGGCAGGATAGATTTCTGAAGTCATAGACATAGTTCTTTACTACAAGACTCACTCCAAAAGAATGCTCCTGGCCGTCTCCAGACTTGGGAAGCAGAGTCTGATCCTAGGCTATGACTGGCTCAAGGACCACAATCCTAGGATTGACTGGGAAAAGGGAAAAGTTGAAATAATCCATTGTTCACTCTGGTGTGAAGAAGGATGTGCCTTGCAGAAGGAACAGACCTGCCAGAAGAGGATTGAACTCCGAGCCCTCCGATTGTGTTGTGACGGACCCACACCCCTCTTCCAAGAAGAACTAGAGCTTGAAGATACACCTTTGCCAATGTACTGCCCTGATTGGGAGCCTGGAGACTAACTGTTCCTTACACGCATTTTCCTGGAGCTCACTTAGGCCGACCTCTAAGCCACAGCTATGATCTCCCAGTGTCTCGCAGAAGGAGCCAGGCATAGTAAAGAGATACATGCCGCTACCACTCCGCTGTCTGCCTACGTCACAGAGTTCCAATCCATGTTTGCCAAGGAGGACTTTGACATACTGCCTGAGCACCGCAAGTGGGACCATGCTATCAAACTGATCCCCAGAGTAGAGCCTAAGTTGTCAAAGGTCTATCCCCTGTCTCTGTTGGAACAGGCTGAGTTAGATACCTTCCTGGAGAAAAACCTGCGTACCAGACAAATACAACCTTCCAAATCCCCCATAGCAGCCCCTGTATTCTTCATTAAAAAGAAAGATGGTTCGCTCCAGCTGGTCCAAAACTATCGCGCACTGAACGCTGTAACCATCAAGAACAAATACCTTCTCCCTTTCATTTCCCAACTCGTCTCCCAACTCTGCGGAGCCAGGTACTTCACAAAACTTGATGTCTAATGGGGTTTCAATAACGTATGTATCAAGTCCAGAGATGAATGGAAAGCAGCCTTTCACACCAACTGTGGTCTCTTCGAGCCTTTTGTAATGTTCTTCAGAATGACCAACAGTCCTGCTACCTTCCAAACTATAATGAATGACATCTTCAGAACTCTCATAGCCGAAAGAATTGTAGTGGTATACTTGGACGACATTCTGATCTTTATGAAGATGGAAGAGAGACATGAACGAGCAGTCTAAAGGGTCTTGGAAGTACTGGTGGAGCACAAGTTATTCCTCCACCCGGAGAAGTGTGAGTTCTATCAGAAGCAGATTGAGTACCTCAGACTGGTCATCTCAGAGAACAAGGTTGAGATGGACCCCATAAAAGTCGCCAGAGTCTGTGATTAGCCCACCCCAGAGAACTGGACTGACATGTAGGCTTTCATAGGCTTTGTTAACTTCTACCGTCGCTTTATCCAGAATTTCTCAACCATTGCCAGACCCCTCTTTGACCTCACTTGTTTTGACAAGGCCTAGAACTGGGATGCCAAGAAATAGAAAGCCTTCAAACGTCTTAAGATGGTGGTGACTACTGCTCTGGTCCTGGTATCACCTTAGGACTCAGAACCATTCCGTATCGAGGCTGACAGCTCTGACTTTGCCTCTAGAGCCATCCTCTCTCAGCAACTACCCAGAGAGGAGAAATGGCATTCAGTGGCCTTCTACAGCAAATCCCTGTCTCCAGTAGAACGGAATTACGAGATCCATAACAAGGAGATACTCATTATCATCTGCACACTGGAAGAGTGGAGGCATTTTCTGGAAGGAGCCTAGCACCTAGTAGAGATCTGGACGGACCACAAGAACCTGGAGTATTTCATGACGGCTAAGAAACTCAACTGTCACCAGGCTTATTAGTCCCTGTACTTAGCCTGCTTTGACTTCAAGTTGATCCACCACCCAGGATGTTCTATGGGAAAGCCAGACACGTTATCGTGGAGACTAGACCATGACAACGGAACTTCCAACAATGAAGACATGATTCTCCTATGACTGGAGCTCTTGGCAATCTGAGCTCTCAAAGGAGTTCAGCTGGAAGGACTGGAGAAGGACATTCTTAGAGAAATTCATCAAGGGAACCAGAAAGGAGACCAGGAAGAGCCAGTGGCAAAGACAGCAAGGAAACTTCAGCAAGCATCGAGTAAGATGGTCCGCTCTGTGGAATAGTTGAAAGATGAAGGACTACTCCAGTTTAGAGGCAAGATCTATGTTCCCCAGAACCCGGACTTATGGAGGCAAGTGGTCTCACTGTACTATGACACAAAGGTCGCTAGACACTCTAGACGCTGGAAAACGCTGAAGTTAGTATCTAGGAACTATTGGTGGCCCCAAATGTCTAGGTATATCAGATAATACATCAGCACCTATGACCTCTGCCTTAGAACAAAACCAATAAGGCAAGCTCCAGTAGGCAAACTGCACCCTCTCTGGATCCCAGACTTGCAATAGGATATGCTTAGTGTGGACTTCATTGTGGAACTCCCCCTCTCCTCCGGATGCGACGTAGTAATAACAGTAGTGGACTCAGTGTCGAAACGAGCATACTTCATTCCAACGCACACGATGGTGACAGCGAAAGAAACAGCCAGACTTTTCCTATATCAAGTCTGGAAGCTCTATGGTCTTTCAAAGTGTGTAATCTCAGACCATAGACCTCAGTTTGTAGCTCGTTTCACCAGAGAACTTTACTATCTACTAGGAATAAAGTTGGTATCTTCTACCACCTGGCACCCTCAAACCAATAGACAAACGGAGCGTATCAACCAAGAGTTGGACCAGTACCTCTGGCTCTTCGTGAACAAGTGGCAAAACGACTGGTACAACCTTTTACCCATAGTGGAGTTCCAGCACAACAATCATGTCCACTCCACCACCCAACAAACTCTGTTCCTGCTCGATACTGGAAGACTTCCTTGCATGGGCTTCAAACCCCGACAGAACTCTTCTAGTCTAGAGACAGTCAATAAATTCATGGAAAGAATGAGAACGGCAATCGAAGAAGTGAAGTCTGCGATCCACAAAGCACAGGACAACATAAAAAGATACTATAACCAATGAAGAACTCCGGCTCTGGTGTTCAAGCCCAGTGACAAAGTCTTCATTGATGCGTTGAATATCCGGACTATGTGCCCCTCACAGAAACTCTCATATCGATGGCTTGGTCCCTTTGTAGTGGAATAGCGGATCAGACCTATAGCCTATTGCTTAAAGCTGCCACACTGGATGAAGCAACTTCATCTAGTGTTCAACGTGGTGAAGCTTATTCCAGCTCCGGATGACCCAATTACAGGCCGAAAGACAGAGGACCACCTCCTGCCCATAGTCATCGATAGAGAAGTAGAGTGGGAAGTAGAAGAAATACTTGACAGTCATTAGTACTGGAGAAGATTCTAGTACCTTATCAAGTAGAAAGGATATGGCCATGAACACAATTCCTAGGAGTCCACCTCCAAAGTCTCTGCTCCAGAACTAACAATGGAGTTCCATTGCAAACACCCTGGAGCTCTGAGACACATCTGGCACACAGAGTTCAGCAACATTTTTCATTCTAAGTCCATTGCTCTGAGATGTAGCAATCTTAAAGGAGGGGTGAATGTAAGAGGATAGCTCTATCTCTACCCCTAAACTACAAAGTGATACTCCAGAGCAGCCTAAGCCTGTTCAAGTATTACTAAAGTAATACTTAAACATACTAGTATAGCTCTGATCACAGAAACTCTGAATGCAAACCCAGTATATAGTGTAGAACATCCCTCTAGAAGCCTCATCCTAATCTTTGAGGATTCTCCTAGAGGTGAGTTGTATCATAACCACAGACTGTAATATAACTGAGGATTCTCCTGGAGTCTTGTGCCCAGTCGCTCTTACAGAGTTAGTCACCAACTGTGTGAGCTGCTGTAGCTGTGTGGTCAGGGCTGCCAAAGTGGAGTTAATGTTACTTTCTGAGACATGTTGTCTTTCCGTGAGCTTCTGCAGATAGTGTTGCAGGTATCCTAAGGCATCAGCTATGCCTTGAGGGGTGTCCAAGAACAACGACATCTAAAGAGTGGAATTTTCGGAGGGTTGGGTATGACAGGAAAGGACGACCTATTGGATGGCTGTCCACTGGGATAGTCTAAGGCTCTACTTTAAGATCCTAATCTACTGTAAGGGCAACTGGGCACAAGACTCCAGGAAAATCCTCAGTGATATTACAGATTGTAGTTAGAGTACAACTCACCTCCAGGAGAATCCTCAGAGATTAGGATAAGGCTTCTGGAGGGATCTTTTACATTATATACTAAGCTTACATCCCTTAGTGTTAGGGTTAGCAGGATCAGAGCTAAACTAGTGTGTTTAAGTATTACTAGTAAAACAGGCTAAAGTAGCTCCAGAGTGTTATCGTGCCATTCAGGGATAGAAATAGAGGTGTTCCCTTATAGAAGAATAGTATATAGATTGATAAGAGTGAGGATAAAATATGTAAAAGACATTAATCTATGAACTAAGGAACTAGAATATAACTAATAGAGTATTTATACTAAGTCTGGAATAGGAGAAGTACAAGTAACTAGTCTACATTATGATCCTATAGGAGTAGACAACAGGAGTTCAGGAGCAAAATTTAGTAATAATATAAAATATAAAAGAAATTATATTATTAAATTATTATTTTCCATCATATGACAATAATTTGGATATAGATAAATAGGAGCATTGAATAGATGAGATTTTCATCTGGGCTTCTAGCCCTTCTTGAACCCTCTACTAATTCTGTGTTATTAAGTTTGTGTTGAAGTCAGTTCGCTATGCTTTCTTCCTACAATAGTCTGTGCAGCAGCAGATAGTGTTGTCTATCAGGTTGCTTTGCTCCCTTCTAACAATGGCCTGTGCAGTTGCAGATAGTATTGTCTATTAGGTCACTTTACTCCTTTCTAATAATAGTCTGTAACACAGTGAGCAATATTGTGCATCAGGTTGCTGTGCTCCCTTCCTTTACTGGTAATTTACACTGTTGTATATCAGGTTGCTGTGCTCCCTTCCTTCACTGGTAATTTGTGCTGTTGTGTGTCAGGTTGCTGTGCTCCCTTTCTTTACTGTTAATTTGCACTGCTGTAAGTCAGGTCACTGTGCTCTCTTCCTACAACAGTAAGGCCACAGTCAGCTCACTTTGCTCACTGCCTGTTCCAATTTTATTCCAATTTATCCTAATTTATTTGAATTTATTGTGAATTTATTTGAATTTTGTAGAATTTTTGAGTGAATTTGAGTGAAAAGAGAGGGCGTGTGAAAAGTTGAACTATGTGTCAGCACCATCATTCCCACATGCGACACAGCATACTAGATAACTTGTTTACCCAACAAGTTTCCTCTAATATTTCATTGCTTGTCCTTAACTCAACAGTTCATCATGTGGTTCATATTCATGGTGCACCCATATTTTGATGGGGGGTAGACATGACTCTGGGTATGAGTAAGAATGGCAATTTTTGCAGCAGACGGAGATTGACAGAAGCTGTCAGACAAAAGTCTCAGTTCCTATAAACACTGAACTATATATTATTGTACCTGTCAGACAAAAGTCTAGATACAATCAGTTATCTTTATATCAAATAAGAAAGATTGAAATATACCTCAGTTCCTGTAAACACTGAACTGAGGTTT
>Ga0153958_1000244_pt1 | contig 12879 bp, 12 predicted proteins | sample TSFL042MetaG_FD_104719 | JGI IMG/M metagenome (GOLD analysis project Ga0153958, IMG submission 104719) | Attine ant fungus gardens microbial communities from Florida, USA - TSFL042 MetaG | ecosystem: Host-associated > Fungi > Mycelium > Unclassified | place: USA: Florida, Wekiwa Springs... | reverse complement strand
CTCCTTCAACTTGATTTCAATGATCTGACATGTCGAAGAATCAAGACCGTCGTTTTCATTTCCTGGAGGTGAGGCTAGGCGGGAAGAAGTCAAGCCAGAAGATGGCTCTCCATCCACTACACATTCCATGTCTAGCAAGGTTTGTCCATGCTGCGAAGCCATTGCGTCCTCTGCGAAGTCGCGAGATTCATCAACCAGTGAATCCACGGGTTCTTCAAATCGAGATTTAATCGATGAGTCCTCGATCACCTTGGGTTCAATGACCCCCGGGGAATCCACAGAAAATGCAGTTGTGAGCGGCTCGCCGCTCGCAATAGATTTCTCATCCCCGGCCAACACTGTCACCTTGCTAGCGCGCTTGCAGATACCACAGCTGCAAGGCCGACCCGCTCTCTCACAGATCTGGCATGCACATAATTCGGTATGCTCCCGTAACTCGTGAACCTTCAGGGATAAGATCGTCGCGAAATATCCCCCGCAGGCTTTACATACGAGATTTTCCACAGGCTCAGTGACTGTAACCTGCACCTTTGGCGACTGCGTGATCGAGACATCGCTGTGATCATCATAAGTCTCCTCACTGTGATCATCATTATTCTCCTCGCTGTGATCGTCATAACTCGCCTCACTTTCGTCGTCGTAATTCTCCTCGCTGTCGTCATCGTAATTCTCCTCGCTGCTATAGTCATGATGCTCCTCGCTATCGCTGTCACCATGCTCGCTGTCGTCATGGTCAGGAGGCGTTGGGATGAACTTCTGTGTGGGTAAGGCATCGAGGACTTTGCTTATTCGAGGCTGTTCAACTGTGGCTTGCGCGTGCAGGGAAGGCACTGGGCTGCGAGGCTGATAAGAAGATGAATGAACAACGCTGGGACGTCTATGCTTTGCATTTTCATGCTGTGTGCGGGCTTCTGCAGATGAAAACTCTTTGTCGCAATGTCTGCATTCATATCCAGAATGCACGGCATCATCGTGCTGATCCAGGGCGCTCTTGGAGGAAAAATCTCGGTCACAAAGGCTGCAATGGAAACTGTGCTTTGCCCTCTCGTGCTGGTCCCGTCCTGCTGGAGTGCTGAACTTGTGGTCGCAGTAAGTGCATTCGTAGTCTGGGTGCTTGGACTCCTCGTGTTTATCTCTTCCCTGTGAAGTCTTGAAAGTACGGTCGCAGTAGCTGCATTCGTAGTAGGGGTGCTTCGAAGCCTCATGTTGCTCCCTTCCTTTTGGAGTCGTGAAAGTACGGTCGCAATAACTGCATTCGTACTCTGGATGCTTCGATTCCTCGTGTTGATCTCTCCCTTGTGAGGTCTTGAAGGTACGGTCGCAGTGACTGCATTCGTACCCTGGGGGGTGCTTCGAGTTGGTGTGCTAGACGAACAGCTAAGAGAAACGGCAAGGAGAAGTGCATGAAGCGAACCATAAGGAGGGCCTGTTTGTCGATGAAAGAACGACCACAAGGGGTGCACACAGGCATGATGGCAACAATGATAGATTAGGGGGGTGGACACTGTAACGCCACCACGAAGCCTGACTGGGTGAGGCTGCTGTGCTCAAGGACGAGCACAGGACGATTATAAAAATGGCTCTGGAGTTGCTGCAGCTAGAATGCCAGCTACAGCCTGAGTGCCACCTGTACTGTGGTCGTTGGATCACAATTACAATGATATTGGTTGTTATTGTCAAGTATTTAACACGGGTATTACATAATCAGTACCCCTAACAGCACGACACAGAACGTTTCAGTTATCACAGGCGGTATCAATGCGGAACAAGCAGTAAAGCAAAACCGCATTCCTACAGACTGGACATCGCGAATCCCGGATCACCGCATCAGTGATGCACCTACAATTTCCCGTTAATCCAAGCACAAGACATCCATAAGTCTACTCACGCATTGCAGAACAGATGTCCACATGTCGTCGTCGTCAGATCTTCGCAGGTCTCTCGTCGACAAATCCTACAATGATACGGAGAGAGAGAACTTGTACTAGAAGCTGAACGAATAGAACCGTTTCTACCCGTGACGCGCCCCGTTCTCAGCGGCGCAAAACGAGGAAGTCTGCTGGCAGCTACACTTATCAATCAGCTGAGGATTCGTAGGTAAATAATGTCTCTCACCTGATCTCTTCGGCACACCATATTTTCGCCTATTGTGCATCACAGGGGGATCGAAGGAGGAATCGCTCGAGTCGGACGAACGGTGATCCCACATCGGCTCCGACATGATGCTGTCATCGAATCGTACTTCGCGGCGTCGATCGCGAGATGATGATGCGGTAAATCCGATTGATGATAAACTAGGGGATACCAGGCCCGGGCTATGACCATGATTCGCAGTTGAAGATGACTGTACTGGGTGAGTGACGGCGAGATATTCACGAGCTTCCCGTAGGTAATCGGGAGTCGCATTCGCAGATATATTGATGCCTGCAGACTCAGGTGAAATATCACTTGGTGATGCTGAAAAACTGGACGGAATTAAGATATGGAAGCGATTTGAATACTGGACTCAGATCATACCTGACTGTATGAGAAGTACCATTAGTTACAGGTACCTGCAAGCGAAGCATCGGCACAGCAGGGTCTGCTGGCCGTTGATTTGGTAAATTCTCCGATTTCGACGATGTCTTTGACGCTGCCTCGCCACTTAAAGTTGACCAGCCAGAGCTGGACACTGGAGACGTATCGTGATCGGGGAGCTTTATCACGGGAGAGGTTGTTTCGGGTGATTTTGCAGAGACAACAGACTCTTGGTCGCTGTGACCAGCACCATTCACCCGCTTAGGTGGAGTAAAAAATGCCGCGGTTTCCGGGCGCGGGCTGAAGGGGCTGAAGTTTCTGCTTGATGCCAACGGTGTACCGACTGTTGGTATATTAGAAAGCGGCGAGTGCTCAAATTCAGGCGAATCAAAATGATGCACGGCATATGTAGTCTCCGGATATGCGTCCTTCACGGGAGAAATCGGTGGGGGAGAAAGCGTCCTGGATGAAGACCGCGACCCGATGCTCGATTGCGTCGGCACCCGCTGGGACAGGGGACTGGAGTACCCACTGGTACTCGGGGGTAAGGGGACGAACGAGGCATATGTGAAGTCAGAATTGCCAGAAAAGCCCCATGTTGGGTCGACTCGACCAGGGACAAGGGAATCAGCCATGTGCTGCTCAGAATGAGCGACCCCTTCTCTACTATTATCCAAATGATCGATATCGAGATCTTGTGTCGTAGTGCCGCTGCAATGTGGCCTATGTACCACATATAGATGCTATTGTCAAGTCAGAATATTGCATGATGAACGAGAACAAAGAACCAACATGTTGATAAGCGTCCGCGTCTGCGAATCTCAGCTGACAGTCCATGCACTTTGGGTGGGCTACAAAGTGTCGAATATGATTCTGTAGCGCCTCGGCGGACTCGAACAGCCACTGGCATAGATGGCAATAAGTCTCTGGGTGTTCAATCGCGCCGTGCTGCAGGACGACGTAAGACATAATGTTCACGGCAACAGTACCCACGCACCGTAGTGAATTCAACTTGGTCACTGAAGCCGATCTGACATGGGTCGCACACAGGATGGTTACGTGATGTTAAATAGTGCATAGAAAGCTCCTCGGGGTCAAACAATGCACCATCACACAATTGACAGGACACCTGGGGATGAACTGCTTCTGTATGCTGGATGCGATATGAATGATCAAAGATAAATCATGAAAGAGACAACATTACATTATAATACTCGGCTGCATCTTGGAAGCTTACATTACACCTCGCACAGGAAGGATGGACGTCATCCGATGAGTCCCTGTAATGCTGATGTAGGTCTTCTTCCTCGGCGTACCTAGTTTGGCATATTTCACAACGATAAGGAGTGACATGGTCCACAAGGTGCTCGTTCAGAAGGTCTCCGTTTGCGAAGATACCCTCATGACAAACAGGGCATGAGTGAACCGAGCCGATGTGCTCCTGGAGGATTTCCTCCCTCTGACACGTAAATTCACACATTCCACAGGTAAAGGAGTGTATCGTAGCTCTGTGATCATCCAGCGACTGGGAGAACTTGAAGGCCATGTCACATAAAGGACAGAAATGAGAAGCTGGCGGAGAAACAGGTCGGGGCGGCTCTGGGTGTGAAGTTCGGCGATGCTAGGGGTTTGATTGAGGAACGAAAACGAACGACCATCATGAACAACATACCATTGTATAAGCTGCACCGTCCTCAAACCCAAGATTACACTCAGTACATGTTGGGTGCACGGCAGTAACATGATTATCAAGAACCTGTTGAGATGGACATGTGAGCCGACAAATGGAACAAACAGGCCCAACGGGGTGGGTAGTAATCTTGTGGGCAGTAAGTTTTTTCAGCTTTGTGAAGATCTGGTCGCATGAAGGGCATGGATAGACTTTCTTGTGGACGGTTAAGTGAGAAGAGAGTTTGACTACGGAAGAAAACGATTGTTTGCAAATGGAACATTGTTGCCCTTTTGGTGAGGCATGCGACTGAGAGGACGACGCATGAGGGGACGTGATTGTCTCCCCACTGGCATCGCTGCTGGAGCCAGAGTGTTCCCGCTTTCGGTGAGCAAGCAGATCTTCTGATTTTGTAAATTTCTGACTGCAGTATGAGCAAGAGAAAGAAGGATGGCTAGTTGATCGGTGCTCGTCAAGAGCACTAGATGAGGAGAAGATTTGATGACAAGATGTGCATGGGTATTTGGGCATATGGGCTACGCTCATGTGGCGCTGGAGCGCCTCGGAACTATCGCACTTCGTGTCACAGGAGCCGCAGGGGAACGTGACTGGGGTTATAGGTACATGTCTCTGACTGTGCGTACTGAGCTCGGCGTGCGTCATGAACTTCTGAGAGCATTTCGGCGCTGTGCACGGGAAATGGTACTTGGTCGCCAGATGTTGAATAAGTGCAGCGTTATTCTTGAAACTCTTCTGGCATATTACACACTTTTGTGCTGTTACATGCTTCTGTGTGATGTGCTTACGGGTGAAGACACTCAATACGGAAAATGAACACTCTGGAGAGAACGGATACCCACCGTTTTTAGCGCTCCTTCAGATAGATTCGCCTGCATGCCAGGCGGGCATAATGGACATGGCGGCATAATGAGGGTAACTGTGCGGATGGAAATTGTGGAGTATCCAGTTGTCCGCCGCGTCTTATGTATACAATGTTTGCATGGACACGACTCTGGTGCATGTGAGTAGCGAAGATGGGAGTTCTGGCAACGTGGCCTGGCGCTTTAGCTGCACGTTTTTACCCAATGTGTGACTTTCAAGTCTGGAGCCACAGCCTTCTTGATTCTCCTCGTTTCTGATCATGAAGCCTCGGTCCAAATCTCTAACACCTCTAGAACGTCATCCGGCGTGTGCGAGGAACACCTGCCAGTGAAATCAGTCTCAAAGAAGAGCAAGGCTGCGGTTGACATGCGGAAGCAACGTGCTAGGTGCAGACTTCATTCTGAACGGCCGCTCTACACCTGTTTACTTGCGATTTGCCTCTCAAAACCCCTTTACCAGCCCTTCTGCACCCTTGATGTTGAAGGAAGGCTGTCTTCACCGCGAGATTTCATCGACGCTTAATCATTGGCCGCTCGACTTGGAATGTCTAAGGTATTCTGGTACTTGTGATTCTCCCGTGTAATTGCACAAAATTCGATAGGGTCTTTCGTTCTTCAACTCAATCTCTTTACAACAGTCCGCTGTTAACTCCTCCTACATATCCGTATGAAGCGGTGCAGCCAGGAAGACCAAGATTGTAAGGGTTATTTGAAGGCTCACACTTGGAGTTATCTCCTGCATAACTGAAACAAAGATCGCTGGGGCCACTTGTGAGTGCCCAGTCCTGGAAAAGATGTTGAGTACGGCACGTGTTGCTGTAAGAAAGTTCACTCACGGCCGACGCGCTGTATGAGCACTCTGTGTATGTTCCAGGATTCTCGACAGAGGGGTAAAAACACGAGATGGTATCTCCTGAGCATGTCCAGTAGTTGAGGCATGCATTTCCTTGTTCTATGCTAATTCGATCGTAATCGCAATTGGGGCAGGCCTCACAGGTGGCCCCAACTCCCGTGGTGAACACGAAGAGGCCGTAAATGATCGAGGCCACGGCGAGTACGAAACGAGTCATGGTTTAGACAGGGTCACTGACATGTCAACTCAGATCTAGAAGCAAGACAAATTGCACAACTAGGAAAACGTACAGTGTGGTTTTTGCAACTGCTGGGTCTTTAAATAATGAGGACGGACGATCGATTCAATATTATATACAGTAAGTTGCTTCAGGTACAATTGGGTACTTATTAATTGACGGGATCTCATGAATGTGCGTTCCGCATGCCATATGATACGCCTCCTACATTATTGGTTTGCAGTCCTTTCTACTCACAGTAACTCATATCCATGGTCAAGTTATCGTATTGCTTCTCATACAAATATTAGCGATCAGTTGCCACGCAGTCAGGAGGATGGGATCTTTCTCCTTTGTAAACTGCCAGTGCATAAATACTTCAGAACGGACGGCTCGTGATCAAGAACAGACGGGCTGTGTTGACTTGTTTTTCATTTTTGCTCACTTTGTACTGTGTATTTTACAGTGGTCGGGCAATGCTTGATGAGCACTGGGCCCTCGGTGATGAGAATGAATTATTTATTTCTGTGGGAAGTTCATAAGATGAGTATTTCAGACTTGCGAGAAAAAGATGTGAGTATTTCTGTAGTAAAATCTGTACCACATTCAACCATTGGTGCGACTCAAAGCTTGTGTGCGAGCTTCGACCTCAAGGCTCAGATTATCATGACTAATCCCTCAGCTCAGCATATCCAATTGTCGAGACAGGACTCGGTATTGCAATTCGCGTGCTGATTGCAACTTGAAGGATATAAATGATCAAGACAATGGTCAACGCAGGGCGCATCATGTTCCGAACAGGGTATCGAATTGACGGCCGCCGTTTCTGCCGTCCTCTGGGGAAGGGAATTTAACCTATGCACCGTTCCTTAAACACCAAGTCACCTTGGACATGTGGTAGTATCTCATAAACAGACTTCAAGTGCTGAAGTTGAGGATGCTTGTGATTCTCCTATATAACTAGACAAAACTCGGTAGAATCCTTCGTTCTCCAACTCGTTCCAAGTTTACAACAATCCGCTGTTATATTCACCCACATAGCCATATGAAGCAGTGCAGCCAGGTAGTCCGAGATTGTAAGGGTTGTTTGAAGGCTCACACTTGGAGTTATCTCCTGCCTCACTGAAACAGAGATTGCTGGGGCCACTCGTAAGTGCCCAGTCCTGGAAAAGACGATGAGCATGGCACGTGTTGCTGTACTAAGAAAGTACACTTACGGCTGACGCGCTGTACGAACACTCTGTGTATGTTCCAGGATTCTCGACAGAGGGGTAAAAACAAGAGATGGTATCGCCTGAGCATGTCCAGTAGTTGAGGCATGCATTTCCTTGTTCTATGCTAATTTGATCGTAATCGCAATTGGGGCAAGCCTCACAGGTGGCCCCAACTCCCGTGGTGACCGCGAGGAGGCTGTAAATGACCGATGCCAAGGCGAGCACAAAACGTGTCATGATTTTTCGCTGACATGTCAACTCAGATCTAGAAGCAACGCACATTGCATAACTAGGAAGACGTACAGTATCGTGGTTGCAACTGACAGTTCTTGGTTCCTGGGGACGATCGATTCGATCCTATATACCTTAGCAAGTTGCTTCAGGTACAGCTAGGTAAGTGGTGGGATCTCATGAATGTGTTCTGTGTCATATGATATGCCATCTCCGACATTATTGGTGATCAGCGGTCCCTTCCGCCCACGCACATGGTTACAGTCAAGCTATTGTATTCTCATGTGCATCCGCAATGCAAACACTAGCGAACAGTTGCCACGCAGTCACTGAGAAGACGGGATCTTTCTGTTTTGCAAACTGCACGAATCACTGTATTTTTTTTGTTCCTGTCAGAGAGAATGAATGAGTACTTCGGCAACTGGTGACCGAGGAAAGATAGGCCATACCGTGACGTTGACTTCCAGTCCCATTTGCTCTCGGTGATGAACAATAGCTGAAAAAAACCCACAAGAGGAGTAATTTCAATCACTTGTGACTTGTGAGCAAACGTGAGTATTTCTGGTTCAACGGTGTGAGCTTGTGTGCGAGCTTCATTATTGATATCTGGAAGCGTATTTGCAATGAGATTATGATGAGGTGTTGAGTCCTCAGAATATCATATCTAGTAATACCTCGCTTCTCACTAGAGGTTGATATTGTGGGATACGCCCTGAAATGGGGTAATAAATATAACACAGATGCCAACTTGATCACTTTGTCAATAACTGAATCACATACAGGTGCGCATCCAATATTAAATGGTAAGCTGAACGACACGTGCGCGTTCAAGAATCAAGTTGTACGTACTACGAGCATGCAATCTAGCAATGCTAGTAAGTTGTTAGTTACTTGAAGGTGCATGTGGCACAATGGGTACATGACTCACTTGTATCATGATGTACCGTGATAGACTTGTTGACAGGTTGTACTAGGCTAATGATTGAACTTGAATGATACAAGGGCGCTTAGTCAGCATTTGAACAATCGCCCTATTTACATACTAACAGTGTGACTTCAATAAACATTTGGATATACGTGCATCATATGTATACAAGAACTGTGCGTATGCTCATAAACCCTTGGGACACGCGATTCTTTTTGTTTGGACGTGGAACATCTAGTACGTATCCTCGCCAACGTACCCGTACGAAGCAGTGCAGGCGTAGTCGATAATGTAAGGATTGTTGGGTGGTTCACATTTAGAGTTATCTCCCGCCTCTCCGGGACAAATATCACTTGGACCAGCTGTGAGAATCCAACTCTGGGTGATGAAAGGGACGTAAGTTTATGTGCACTGAAATGAAGTAAAGGTTACTTACAGCTGACGCACTGTACGAGCACCCGATGAATGTTCCCGGATCGGCGGCGGAGGGATAATTACATGTGATGGTATCGCCCGAGCATGTCCAGTTATCGAGGCATGACTCAGTGTCGCAATTAGGGCAGGCTTCACACCTAGCCCCAACTCCCGTGCTGATCGCAAGGAGGTTACAAATAATCAAGGCGATGGCTAATGCAGGGCGCATCATGTTCTGGATAGGTACCGAACTTTCAACTATTCGTCTTTTGGCGAAGGAAAATCGACCTACGCACTGTTCCTTAAATACTGTCAGCAAGTGGCTTCGGGTACGTGGTAGTATCCCATGAGTACCACGTTCCGTGTCATATGGAACTTGTTGTGAATTGTTCCAATGAGATTGGCCGTTCTCAATGAAAGCGCAATTCCCTATCGTCCTACATTGTTACCGACTTTTGATCGGCGGATGTGCGGCAACAATCGTGTGTTTTGCCCACGCTCCCGACTCACAAAAGTTGCATGATGGATTTGTGACACTGAATAAGTGTGAGCATGTGAGTTCAGCGTGGGAGGGACTGATCAGGTGGGGCATCCAAGGTTTTCCGAGAAAGCCATGGCTGACTTTGGAATGCGCGTTTGACAGGTATATGACAATGAAGGCGGTGGTGAGGACGGAGTCTTGCCGTGAATTGTCGCCAACCATGCTCATCAATGTTGCTCTCGCGAATTACTATAAAAATCAAGGCTAGGAGCTCATAAGTTGAGAGACCAATTATCGCGATCATACCAACATGCAATGATAGAGTCCAGAAGAGGATCCGCGGAGTCTCAACGGCCGCCAGGACTCAAAGTGGCCTAAGCATTGCAGAAAGCTTCGTGATTCCTCCGTTTCGTTCTTTTCACAATTTTGGTCCTTGTTGCGGAAGGGTGGCCTGTGCTAAACCCCATCAATGATGGTTAGTGTATTTGCAAAGCAGAAGTTGATGTACTAAGAATAGTGTATGGCAAAGGTGCCGATCATTTTTAGACGCATCTCTTGGCACGCCTTATTTGCCGCGGCGAAAGTGAATCAACGGCGGAACAATCTTCACATGATGGGCCGGTCATGCGAAGGTTAATGAAATGTGTGAGAGGACGTGCTGGTGAGACTTTGAAGCTGCAATAACATCGTGGTCATTTCATACATATGAACAACACGTCACACCACATTGGAAGGAGGCTATAAATCTTAGTCGATATATGACCTGTATAAGGCTCTCCACATCTTGTTGCCTTCGGACTCAATCACATCCTGGAAAACAATGGTCAGATGCCACACAAGTCACTACAGTCTTTCTCACCCCATGGCAAGGAATGATCCGGTCGAAATCCCAATCAGCGACAGTGGTTGCGTCACGGCGCATAGCTCTGCATTTACATGAGCACCAAAGCAGCAATAGAGAACGATACACGAACTGCGCGTCAACCGTTGTGCCTTTGATCATAGCCCTGTGGAACCACGAGTCTGGCTTGACGGTACCGCAGGCCGAAGAGGATGATTTCGAATACTAGATGTGTGGTCAGCACCATAAGTAATGACCTGGAGAAGCTGCCGACTTGCTTGTTCTCTAGCTGGCAGATTCAAAAGCAAGTCTGCTTCAATAAGCGACTTTGATGGCATATGCAGAAAAGCCACGTCTTTATTTCTAAAACCAGGGAAATAGCTGCGAAATGAAACAACGACCCTTCGATAAGTGAGAAGGGACAAACCAATATTTGATCTATAAAAGTCATCGAGTTTGTGAACAAAAATCAAATCAATAATCACTGATAACCTACCTCGTCCTCGAAGCCATACTTTGTATCGGGAGGGTCACGGCCCCACACTGAAAGACAACTTCAATGGATAGAATACAAAATAGATGAGATGACATACAACCATCAAACTGGAGACTCTTGTCACTCATATTCGGGATTGCAGCTGCAACACCGATTAACTTTGCGTTGGGGTAAGCTCTTTTGAATTCCCCTGTCAATGGTTAACCGTTACGAGGGCAGCAATGATCCAAAGAGTCGACGGACCTAGAAAGAGGTGGTGGACAGCATCTGCGCCTATGATATACCTTGAAAGTTTCGAAATTAGACTATACGAGGCGAGACTATATGGTGCTCATTACTCACTTGACTTCACCTAGCTCATCTATTTTCTGGCGTGTTTCTACTGTCAGAGGGGTCGACGCCAGTACCCAAACTCCCCCCTCCTTCAATTTGATGGCAGTGGACCGCCCTCCCATCGGAAACATACCCATTCGTGCAAAGGGTCTGTTAACGTGAAACATCAACAATGGGAGACATAGGGTGAGTTCGACCAACTCCCTACCTGGAGAAGATCCAAATGTCTTTCGTAACCTAGAGCAACTCGATAAGAATGATGTCTCGCACTACGATGTGGACAACAAACCTCTCGAATAACTGTATCACTCATGGTCGTATAAGTTGGGAGAAGGGTTGAGCTTCAAGTTGACTATTTGAACCAAGCCACGGGTCACTATGACGCATTTGATGCTATTTTCAACGTTAACTGTACTATTGGTTACTGCCAGCTTCGCGCACACTACACAAACATCTCATGTATTATTGGCCAGAAAGAAGCCGGCGAAGTACCAGAGTTGCAAAAGTTTCCCACCTGCAAAAAAGCGATCTGTCACGCTATGTCACATATTACATGCTGCCGTTTTTATTCTCCGCCTTAGGCCAAGCTGCACTCGAAGTACTTAAGTAAGCGGTTGATGTGCCTGGACTCGGACATTCCCATTGCGGAGGTTTAAAACTCCAAGCTTCACTGTCACGCTCTCCATCCCTGTGATACAACACTTATCTTTCTCAACACAACCTAGATCTTGCACCAGAAAAAGCTAGGAGACCATTGGAAGACCCTAGGGAATGACTGGAAAAATCCCTGATTTGTTTTGTTCACGCGATGACTTTCCTTTGACTGACTAGCATGAAAAGTGCACTTTTTGAGTAGTGTTTTGCTGCCGCAAGCATTTCTAGTCCATCTTTCATGAAATAAAAATATACATGGTAAGCTATGCATTAATAGTCCTTCAGAACAATTGTGTAAAGGAAATAAGTGAAGTGGGAGTGTGCTATGATGCATTTTGCAACTCTGGTTCAAGTATAGTAATTGGATCCGGGACGTTCACATATAATTACATAAGCAATACACTAGGATTTCTAAATATGATCATAGTAGGTCATCGCTCGACGCCTTCCTGAGAGTGTCTTGCCAGTCCAATGCTAACTTTGTGAGCGTCTTACTTCGAGCTACGCAGAGAATTCAGAAAGAAGACAAGATGATTGAGACGAATTACTGACCGAAGATCGACAACACTTCGCGCAAAAGATCGCGCTTGGGCATGCCTGCCACGGTGGGTGTCCAAGAGTCATCCCTTCCACCAGGTCGCCTAAGCAGTAGTGAGAACCCCATTATATGAACACCAGAGATATAAAATACCAGAACACAGGCCCGAAGAGCTCCTTAATAAGTTCCTCTGCCTTTGCCCTGAAGCCTTCATCGGCAAGTTTCCTGGCATACACCAACAGCGCCTGTTTATACTCGGCAGCGCTATCCAGCGCCTTGGCAGCGTGCAACTTGCTCTCCAAATGGCCTAATGTGAGTGCTGTATTCCACCAGGTAGGACGCTCTTTGTGAGACGCCGGGACTCCTGCGGCCATGCTGATCACACCCTCGATAGAATTAAGGATGTCTTTGTCTTTGTTCGCTCGTTGGCGGCCTTGCCACACATCTGAGCCTTCTCCCCACCACCGTTCACAAAGTTTTGTCCAGGTGAAAAGTTGGGCATCGTAAGTGTATGCGATGCCAGAAGAGCAATGTATCACTGGTGCGCCATTGTGTCGGACCGTGGCAGACAGTATCGTGCAATTGGGCGAAAGGGAGAGCAGGGGAGCCACTGAT
>Ga0153958_1000243_pt1 | contig 12881 bp, 10 predicted proteins | sample TSFL042MetaG_FD_104719 | JGI IMG/M metagenome (GOLD analysis project Ga0153958, IMG submission 104719) | Attine ant fungus gardens microbial communities from Florida, USA - TSFL042 MetaG | ecosystem: Host-associated > Fungi > Mycelium > Unclassified | place: USA: Florida, Wekiwa Springs... | reverse complement strand
ATTAAAGTCGTTTACGTCTTTAATATCCATCTCCATTCCTATCAATCCATACACCACTCTTTTCCTAATCCCCTGGCAACAATCCCATCCTTCTGAAATACGCAACCACACACACGACAGCAGATCGAGGCACAGCGCACGAGCTGAGGCCAGGGTTGTTCCTATTTTGTTGTCAAATCCTGCTCATTCTAGGGTATCTCCACCTCTATTCCGTCCTGTCCTTGACATAGAGCTGGGATGGTATATGGAGGAAGTGATTGTGACATACATAGAATGTGAAAGGTATGGAAAGAAAAGATGCTATATAGAAAAGAATAGAAGACAGGAGGTGATTTTGAATAAGCAAAAGTGGTGTGGATATGCAAAAAGAGAAGAGAGAAAGGTAGTGTGCCCTAGAGAGGGAAAAGCACAGCAAAGCAGTACATGATTAGAAGAGTCAGAAAGTACAGAAAAAGAGAAAGGTAGGCAAAGGGAGGTCAGGAGAACCTTCAAGATATTAAGTAAAGTATGGCTAAATATTAGAGTAGAAAAGGTCAATACACATAAAAAAGTCACAGTGAAAGCACTCTTGGATAGTGATATAACAAGAATGTTCATGGACAGAAAAATGGTAGCAAAACATGAGTTCAGGCTGCAGAAATTAAAAAGACTAATAATGGTCAGAAATGTTGATGGAACAAGTAATAGTAGAAAGGCCATCACATATCAGGTAGAAGCAAATGTATACTATAAAGACCATGTAAAAAGAATAAGAATAGATGTATATAACCTAGGAAAGACAAAAGTAATACTAGGAATGCTGTGATTATAGGCACATAACCCAGAAATAAATTAGGAAACTAGGGAGATCAAAATGACAAGATGCCTGCCTATCTTTGTGTGGCAGAACAGAAGAGAGGAAGGTCAAAATTGAAGAGGACCACAGGAAAATTGAGGAGTTGGTCTCTAAGGAATTGTTGAAGTAGAAAAAAGTATTTGGGAAGATAGAATCCAAGAGAATGCCAACTAGGAAAGTTTGGGATTATGCCATAGATCTCAAAGAAACATTTAAGCCACAAAAAGGAAGAATTTACCTTCTATCCAAAAAGAGAGGGAAGAAGTCCAGAATTTTGTAGAGGACCAACTGAGAAAGGGATACATCAGACTATTGAAATTCTCTCAAACATTGCCAGTTTTCTTTGTGGGCAAAAAGGATAGAAACAAGCAGATGATAATAGACTACTACAACCTAAACAACCAAATGGTAAAAAACAACTATCCATTACTCTTAATTACAGAGTTAATCAACAACATGGGTAACAAAAAGATATTCATTAAGATAAATCTAAGGTGGGAGTTCAACAACATAAGGATTAAGGAAAGGGATGAGTAAAAGGGAGCATTTACAATATATATAGGCTCTTTTGAACCAACAGTAATGTTCTTTGGAATAACAAACTTATATTGCAACATGAAAAGTGACTAGACTAGGACTCGAGCCCAGACCCTTCTGGAACTGCACCAGATGCTCTACCATTGAGCTATTAGGTCCTCCAGGGTATTGCAATGTAACCGGATTCCCCATTCCGTCAACTTGCCAACTATGTTTCAGGTGATAATGAACAAAATTCTAAGGGACTTAATCAATCAAGAAAAAGTCACTGTATTTGTAGATGATGTATTGGTAGGAATAGAAATGAAGGAGGGGTATAACAAAGTCATAGAGAAAATATTGAGAAGGCTAGAGAAAAATGACTTATATGTCAAGCTAGAAAAATGTATATGGAAAGTAAGGAAGATAGAATTTCTCAGAGTCATTATAGGACCTAATGGAATAGAAATGGAAAAGGAGAGAGTGGATGAAGTGTTGAGCTAGTCAAAACCAAAGAATATAAAAGATGTTAGGAAAATTTTGGGCCTTACAAACTATTACAGAAGGTTTATTAAAGACTTTGTACAAGTAGCCAGACCAATAAATGCTTTGACAAGAAAGGAGATGAAATGGCAATAGGGGCAGGAGCAGCAACAAGCATTTGATGAGCTCAAAAGGGTATTTACAATGTTATGCTGCAGACATATTTTCTGCAGAAATATAACAGGAGAGATTCTCATACTTTTGTTTTTTACTTTTGAGTTTACTCTAGAGTCCTCCTATGAGCCCCAGGAATAATCTAAAACTAGGAACTTATATTCCTAGAAAATAGTTCTATAATTATTATATGCTAGAATGGTATATTCTAGAAAGGAGTAATACTAATGAACTAGCATTAGGTTTCTTAGAGGCAAACCATCTAGGTTTGAGATCCTAGGATTCAAAAGTTTTGGAGTATCTTTGTAATGCGGTATAATTTCAATCTAGAGTGAACACAAGCTAATGAGATATCAACTTACAGATTAAAAAGTCTATCAGTGATATGTGATCCCATCACTATTAGACTCACCCAAGTCATGAACGTTCCCCAGGTGGACTATCACCTCAAATACCTTTGCATTAGATGAAATCAGTTTCTAGATTGTGTTTGGAATAGGAAGTAGCTAGTTAGAAGGATAGAGGAGATTGATAGAGGATAGCATATGGGAGTAGAGTAGGATCACATAGGTATGTCTGATGGATATGAAGGATAGGAAGGTGACATCTATTATGTCTGCATAGCAATGTCATGGAGAAAAGATGTGAGAGAGGCCAGTGGGATAAAGAGTTTCCTTTTCCTTTTTTCTGTAATTGAGTCCCAGGGTTTGTAAGATCATAATATATTTCTCAGAGTAGAGATTAAAAAGAAGAGCCTATTTGGCCCTTGCTTTCATCTCAGAAGCTCTTGAGGTTGTAAATGCAATTCTCTTAAGTGTATAAGGGGTGATCTTGGTGAGAGGTTGAGTTAGTGAATGTTTTCTACCATATACCCTACTCTTTCTTAAGACAAGATGCAGTGGTCACTTGGACAATCTTTTATAGAGTAGCAGGCCTGAAAAGCCTGGCTAATCATTGACTCAGATTATATCACACCCATAAGGTTTGGTATAGGGGTACAGATGAGGGCTTAATTGAGTGTGGTAAGGCCCATGAGTAGTTTACTGACTATTTATCACAAATGGCCACTTACTAATTTGTGATTGGTTGGTTTGATATTCAAAAGGCTCAAAAAAGCAAAGTTTAGACAAGCAGCAAAGATGTTGTTAAGTCTAAGGTCTAATCCTCAGACTATGAGTCCTTATATACATAATTGTGATGGTCTGTGTACTAGTACAGATCATCACCTGATTACTATCTATTGTTCTATATATGGTAGTGCCTTTGTACTGGAATAATAATAACCTAACCATATGGAGACTGTCCTTTGTTCTAAGAAAAGGACAGATGACTATTTATGGGTAATTAATGAAGTCTATGTACAAACATTGAGGCCTTTATATCTCCACTAATATTAATCACCTTGAGATTGTTTTAGGATCATTCTGAGCATTATGAAAAAGGCTTCTGCTGGGCCTAGAACCAAAGCATTGATCATAGTGGTTTCTGAGATATTAGCGATTTAATAAACAGTAACATAGTGGTTACCTGTTGATCTGCTTAATATCTCAGCCATTATTGATTGCCTTGAGACGTGACTGGTATCAATCAAAAGGTCTTCTTAAGGGCTTTAAGCTGGCTTTGAGACTGTGGGAATCGTCGAAGAATTGGTGGAGATATGACTGAATAAAGTTTGTAACACTATTCTACTAGTAAGCTTGTTATAGTGTGTAAAGGTGAACACCTTAGGGACATCATGTAAGGCAGATCTAGATTGAGTTCCCAATCATTTCATCTATTTTTATATTACAGATAAGCTGTGCTTCTACTTTTTAATTTCTTTCTGATACCCCTACTTCCTTCTTCCCCCCACAAGTCCTTTAGCATGCAATTGAGAACTGTCACTGCCTCTTCTACTTGCTTATCATAGTAAACATCTCTTTTGTCCCTTTCAACAATGAGACTAGTATTAGCAGCCTCTGATTTAGATAAAGAATTTAGGGTAGAGGTAAATGCCTCAAATTATGCTATAGAAGAAGTACTTTTTATGAAGTGTTCCAGTGAGTTGTAGAGACCAGTGGCTTTTATCTCTAAGTTATTAAGTGATACAAAAAGAAATTATGAAATACATAACAAAGAGATACTAGTAGTAGTCAGATATTTGGAGGCATGGAGACACTTTCTAGAGGAAGTATCAACAAAATTTGAGATCTAGACTGATCACAAAAATCTCAAATATTTTATGAAAGCATAGAAGTTAAATCGAAGACAAGCAAGATGGGCATTGTATCTATCAAGATTCAACTTTACACTAAAATATGTTCTAGAGAGTAAAATGGGAAAAGCAGACAGTTTGAGTAGAAGGCCAGATTGGGAGGTAGGAGTGAAAAAAGACAATGAGGATGAGATGTTAGTAAAACCAGAATGGTTAGAAGTAAAAAGAACTGAAGTAATAGAAATTATAGTAAACAGAGTAGATCTACTAGAGAAAGTCAGAGAGTCAAGAGTAAAAGATGATGAGATTATGAAAGCAGTAGAAGAAATAAAGCAAGCAGGAGTAAAAATGCTAAGAGATGAGGAATGAAGGAAAGTTGATAGTGTAATGTACAAAGAAGAAAAAGTGTATGTGCCAAAAGATAATAAGCTTAGAGCAGAAATTATTAGACTACATCATAATATGCTAGTAAGAGGACATAGGGGATAGTAGAAGATAGTAGAACTGGTCACTTGCAACTTTTGGTGGCTAGGAGTAACAAAGAAGGTGAAGCAGTATATAGAAGAATATGACACTTGCCAGCAAAACAAAAACCACACAGAACAACCAATAGAAAAGTTAATGCCAAATTCAATCCCAGAAAAACTATGGACATATATATTAGCAGACTTTATTACTAAGTTGCCTTTAGCACAGGGATATAATAGTATTCTAGTAGTAGTAGATCAGTTAGCTAAAATGGTCCACTTCATACTAACTATGAAGAAGACATTGGTAGAAGGATTGGTAAGATTGTTCAGAGATAATGTATGGAAACTGCATGGGTTACCAGAAAGCATTATTTCAGATAGAAGATTCCAATTTGTGGCAGGACTAATGAGAGAGTTGAATCAAATGCTAGAAATTGAAAGTAAATTATCAACAGTATTCCACCCTCAAACAAACAAGTAGATAGAGAGGGTGAACCAAGAGCTAGAACAGTACTTGAGGATATTTATCGATCATAGGCAAGAACAGTAGCCAGAATGGTTGGGAACAATAGAGTTCACATACAATAATAAAGTGTACTCAAGTACTCAGATGTTGCCTTTTAAGATAAACTATGGACAAAATTCTAGGATAGGATTTGAAGAAAGAAAGAAGAGGAAATATAAAGGAGCAGAGAAATTTATTAAAAAGATAAAAGAAATACAGAAGGAGGCAAAAGCAGCACTAGGAAAAGCACAAGAAGAGATAAAGAAATATATGGATAGAAAGAGAGTGGAGGTCAATGACTATAAAGTAAGGGACTTAGTGATGTTGAGTACTAAGGATCTGAAATATCAAATAGTCAGGAGAAGAACAGAAAAGCTAACAGAAAAGTTTGTTGGCCCTTATAGAATAAAGAAGATAGTATTATTGAACACAGTTGAATTAGGACTACCTAGTACAGTAAAGATACACCTGGTGGTCAATGTTAGTAGAATACATAAATATGTAGGGCAAGTTAAGGGACAAAGAAAGGAGCAACTGGCTCCTGTAATAATTGAAGAAGAAGAAGAGTGGAAGGTAGAGAAAATTTTGAATAAACAGTGAGTTAGAGAGAAGAACAAGTACTTGGTATGCTAGAAGAGATTTATGGTGGGGTCCAATACCTAGGAAAGAAGGGAAAACTTGGAGAATGCAAAAGAAGCAGTCAAAGAATTCAAGAGAGAATATTGGCAAGATATAGAAGATATAGCAAGATAAGAGTGAGAAAAAGGAGTATTCAGACAAGAAGAATTTCTGGGAAGATTTATGGCAAGAAAACTATTTGGGTAGTTGGACAAACAGTATGACCAAAAATACTGGGGCAGACTAAAGAGAAATTGGAGATGATGGAAAGGAGAAAAATCTGGAAGAAAAAAAACAATAGAAATAATTGACAAAGAGGAAGAAATTAAGCAAGAAGACTCAGGACTAAGGGAGTAGGCAAAGAAAGACAATGACAAAATGGGCAACATGGTTGACCCATACTATGAGTTGTAGAGGAATTTCCTTGGGACAAGAAAGCTTAAGAGAAAGTAGTGTTATAACTTGGCAAAATAGCTAAGTCAATATTTATTTTCTTTTCTATTTTCTTTTCATTTATTTTCTTATTGATGGATGTGTGAGATAAAAATAACTCATAGGGAAGTGTGGGACTTTAGTATAGAGTTAAGGTTATCATTCGTGTATATATAGTGTACAAAATCTAATGGAAACTCTATTGAGTTCTCTTTGTCAACTTGGATAAGGAGTGAGGTTAAGGTCAATAATGACTAAGCCTTACACAAGTCTTGACAACTTAGAATTCCACCAAGTAGATAATAGTTCAGAATAAAACTCAATAGAGTTCTTGTTCAATTTATGCTACTACTTATACAAATATTACATGGTCTATGTGCTAATCTCCTGTAATCACATGATCTTATAGAATATTTTATCTTATTTATATCCTTCCCATGCTATTTATAGATTTTTTGTCATATGTTCTTGGACATAGTTGATTTAGTTTGTGGGCATAAGAAAATATTTTCTTTTCTGGAAACATTTCATAATAAATATCAAAAAGATAGAAACCATAGATGAGTTCTTCATTGTGAGTATCAAATATAGGAGTAGTTTGATTGAGATAATATTTAATGTCTATAATAGGCTATGCAGATATATATTTTGCTTAATAATTAATTAACTTGTTATTAGTTTGTATAGTGTCATAACTTGGCAAAATGGTATGAGGTCCAAAATATATTCAGGCCTAAAATCAAACAAATTTTGCTGTTTCACACCCCAAAATTAGGACTAAGATGAAATCACCTGATAGGTAGTAAAGAAGGCACAAAGGACTTTACCACCAAAAAGCTAACTACTTAACTATATAGCAGTATACCCAGGGACATAAGATTGCTACCACTGATAGGCTAATCACTTGAGAACTAGCAAAGTCAAGCCTGCAGCTCCATGGTATCATTATTGAGAATAGCAGCTTAGTCAAGAGAAAAAAGCCTCATATGGAAAAGTCCAGAAAAATACCCATTACAAAGGAACAAAACTGGTGGCCTAGCAGGAAATAAGAATAGCCATGGCATCATTTGATCAGTGATGGCTAAGAATAGGAGCATATCAAAACTGATCTACTATGATCAGAAACAAAAAAGTAATAAAAAGTCTCAGGAAGCTATGAAGACAATACCCAAAACTCTCTGGGTAAGAAAGAAAAAAAGACAGGTCCCAAGTTGCTGAGATAAGCCAAAGAAAAGAGAGCTTACCACAGGGTCAGTAGTAGGTAACCTGGTAACTTGGTAAGAATGGAGTAAACCTGGCAAAACTAATAGGAAATAAACAAGAAAGCATGGGATTCCTTATCACTACCAGAGCAATTGTTGTAAAAATAGATTTATGACTGAGTTTTATTATTTTCTCTATTTTTTGTATATTTCTTTTGTATTTCTCTAAACCTATAAAAACCCCTTACTTAGTAGAAAGAGAGTAAGCAATCTTAGTCACCTCTCTTCTCTATTTGGGTTTTCAAAGTGGAAATCTAATTTTAGAGTGATCAAATCAGTAATTAAGTTGCTTTAACTCAAGACTGAGTCAAAACCACAAAGACTATAGGACAAGTAACTTAGCCACAGAGGTGACATCATAGGAGCTCTAAATAGAGTTTGGTATTACTAGGAAGTCAAGTTATACAGAAAGGATTCAAAGTTTCATATCTGATCACATAGTCAAGAATACTATTGTGAGGATAGTCTAATTACATAGCCAGAGAGTGCTATTGTAAGAACAACTTTAAAACAGAGCATTAGACAGGTAGGCAGAACTCAGGAACAGGGTGAGAACAGTAGTCTAGAATCAAGAATCAGATTTTGAACATCACTGCTACCATGGTACATCAGTAGAACTTTATTTAACAACTTCTTTTCACCTTTTACTTCTGAATTCATTTTTTCACAAATTTGCATGAGGGGCACTATACTGAAACATGATGTCAGCTAGGGTACTTCCTTAGAAGACTACACATTTCATTTATTAAAATCTTTTATATGCTATCTATACAGTAGTTGGGAAACTCTATAATAAAAGGAAAACAGGAAACTACCTAGTAAATAATTAGCCTCTTCACTGGTAGAGTGTATCCTTTATTTTGTTAGCTTTCTCAAGGATGTTAGGGCAATTCTCTGTTGTTAATAGTAGTCCTGAAGGAAATGAAGTTGATTTTGGTAAACAGTTCTTTATGTTAAAACATCTTAACATGCATTTGCAATAAGATTTTTGGGATAGAAATATGTCTCCAGTAACAGGATCTCTATTGATGTGCATTCCTAGAATGAGTTTTGCTTCCCTCAGATCTTTTATCTCATAACTAGCACCAAGTTGTGATTTAGCTAGATTTTTGCCTTCAATAGTTGATAAGACACCCAGTATATTATTTGTCTAGGTAGATATTGGCATAAATTTGTCACTGTAAACTCTAGAGTAGATTTGAGGATCTACCCTTGACTTGTAGAAACCATGACCTTCAAAGGTTGTGTCTAGATTTTTGGCCTAGTCATGGGTACCCTGTATTGTTCCATAAAGAGTTTTGCAAAGTCTCTATACATGGTTGTCTCCCTCTTCCTCAAATCCTCTTGGCTGTTCTATAAATACCTCATAGCTGTTGTTGCTGTTAAGAAAGATAGACACAAAATCAATTTGCCATAGGTGAAATTGTTGTAAGGCTGCTATTGCATATACAAGGCAGATGGACTCAAGGTAAGTAATAGATACATATATTTCTTCATAGTCTTTCCCTATCACCTGAGTAAACAGTTTCCCTTTGCCACAGTTCTAGCCTTCTGTCTCTCTAATCTACTATCCTCCTTTTATTTGTGTTATGACTTGGCAAAACAGCTAAGTCAATATTTATATTTCTTTTCTTTTAATTTCTTTATCAATGGACACATGAGAGTAAAGTGACTCATAGGAAAACATAGGACATGAAAACTGGGTTAGGGTTACTAAATGTGTATATATAGTGTACTAAATCTAACAGGAACTCTATTGAGTTCTTCTTGTCAACTTGGATAAAGAGAGTGTTTAAGTTATCACTGGCTAAGTCACTACAATTTGATTGTATAAACCTACTTTGATCTAACTACATTCCATCTCTAGTCTTGGTACTACCCCAAAAATCTCTCTTGCTTTCAGTATTGCTATTTCAGTAGTTATAGGTTCCTACTAAAGGTCAGGTCTTCTTATTGCTTCCTTGAATGTTCTAGAAATCCAGTTATCATCTAGGATATGATTTACTATCGGTCTATTCATATATTTGGTTGACTCTTGTAGCTGAGTAGTTTGTTTCATAGTTCTCTGGGTTTTTTTAAGGCTAGGGAAAGGTTATCAGAATCATTATTTGTGTTTTTGGTGGTAGTAAGAGCACTATTGTTTGTGTCAGGGATATTATTATTATTAGTTCTGTGAAGTCTTAGTGCAATTCCATGTATCAGTAGTAGTATAAGGTCTAGTTTTAGATTATTCTTTACTATATCCACATTGCTATTTTGTTGAAATCTATTTGTAAAGGGATTGTTATCATTGGAGAGCATAGTAGGAGTTAGTTGTTTTACTAGGTGAGTAATCCTCTCTTTGAAAATGACATCCCTAGATTTAAAAACAGCACTAGTACTTTTATCTAGCAGTTTATACCCATTGTGTCCAAAGTAACATAGTAAAGCAGTCTTTACTGATCTAGGATTTAATTTAGATTGATTCAAGTCCAAGAGAACATGAACATAAGAGATGCAGCCAAAAGGTCAGAGGTGCAATATATCTTGGTGTCATCCTGTTCATAGCTTAGCTGGGATTGTTTTTGATTATCTAGGATTTGACAGGAGATTCCAAGTATATACTATAGTTTACACAGCATCTACCCAGTATTTCACAGGTAATCTAGACTTTGCTAGTACTGTCCTAGTACCATCCAAGGTAATGTGCACTGAGCATTCTACTGCACTATTTTGCTAATGAGCATAAGGTATTGTAAATTCAAAGTTCAGGCCTTGTTCATTATGATAATTTTTCCATGTGCTATTATACTATTCTTTGCCCATGTCTAGTCATACTTGCTTTAATCTTTTTTCAGTTTGGTGTTATGCCTCAGCATGAAAACCCTTAAAAACCTTCAATGTGATCTCTACTGATTTAAACTTCAAGAACATAACTATTTGGTATGATGAAAAACTATCTATGATGATCATGAAGTAGAATGCACTACCAGCTGACTAGACTTGGGATAGGCCCCATATGTCAATATACACATGTTCAAGTATGTCCTTTTCCCTGGATTTACTATCACTATATGGGTAAGCAGCATATTTGCCATAAATACAGTTTTTACATAGTCTACCAATTGACAGTTCTCTATAAATATTTAATTCATCAACAAGATTTTCAGTTATCATTTGGTGTATAGTCTCTGTTCTAGTATAGGCCAGACATTTATGCCAAGTAGTGAAGCTTGTTAGTTTTTGCTTTAATTGTGCTATAAATGCAGCTGGTTGTATTTTGTCTATGTTGACCACATATAGTAAGCCTGATTATGTTGCTGATATTATGTCTGTTCTATTCTTTGTTCTAATAATAGCTCTGTTATTTTTAAAGTGCACTTCTGCCCCCTTGGTGCTTAGTCTTGCCACTGAGATTAAGTTGGATCTAAATTCAGGTATGTGTAATACATTATCAAAGGTGATTGTTCTTCTCTGTTCATTAACACTTGTTGGGAGTTTGACACTCCCTTTTTCCACAACATTAAATGCTAGTTCTTCCTCAGTGGTAAGTCCAGGTGATAGTTGCTCAAATAGGATATATGATATGAAAAGTAATAGATCAGCAAAACAATGATCACTTGCACTGGAGTCAAGAAGTATAGAGATAATAGTTTTATTAATAGGGTCTATATATCAGACTAATGGTATTTCTCCAGATATATTATTGAGACCCTCTACCTGTTAAATTAATTATTATATTATGTATTACTATAGTTGAATATACAAGTTGTGCTTAGGTAAGTACAGTGCTTCTTCATCTCAACTACCACACCGCGAACTACTCTGCTTCTCTCAAGATCTCTCTTTCCTATCAGGTCATCTATTATTATCTATTGGATAACTCAGTGAGTGGGCCATCATTTGTCCCTACTATAATTGCTGCTTTCCATTCTTCTAACAGGTTATGGGCCCCAGTTTGCCCTGACCTCCTTTGGCACTCTCAAGCTACCTCAGTTGATAAAAAGGACTTGACTAGCTTGCCAATCTGTTAGGGATTGAGATGATCTCCCTGTTGAATCCCCTCATGCCCACAGGATTCCTCTGCTCCTTTGCAGATGCTATGGCCCATGGCTGTTTAGGATGAAGCGCTGCACATTCATTGCTGCATCTGCTCCCTGAACTAAGCTGATTTCTTGATGATAGCTATGACTAGTTTAATATCCACCATTCCTTGTCTCTCCAGCCCTGCTGTTTACCCATCTTGGGCAATGAGTATACATTCCTCTACTATCTTCTCCCACTCTCCAACTATCTCAGCTCAGTCCCCTGCAACCTGTGCCAATGTAATGGCTGTAACTAGAAACTTTGTAGCATCAAGTAGTGTAATTTGTATGGCTCGATGTGACAATAAATTTGTGTTGCCTACATCATCTATAGCTGAGAATTTACAAAGATGTGATAGAGCACTATATACTACATGCAAGGGTAAAGAAGTGCTATATGGCCGCTCTTATAATGATGAATGGTTCTTGGACTCTGGTACCTCTGTCTATTTCACTTCTTTTGAGTCTGACTTTGTTTCTATGACTCAAGAAAATTATGGTCATGTTGAGATAGCCAATTCTAAAGCACCTCTTTTTATGGTTGCTGTAGGAACTGTCCTTATAGAACATGAAATCATTGACCCTAAAAACAGGACAACCAGAACTGCTATCTCTAAACTATGGCCAGTATACTATATTCCTGGTATGACCATGTACCTCCTCTCCACTAGACAGTTACTCCAATCTGGATTGAGTATAGAAGACACAATGGATGGTTTAACCTTTTGTGACTTATCTGGTGATGTTGTTCTCTCTACCCTACCTAACCTTTGGGAGAGTATCCAGGTTGTGAGGACATGTATCATTAAGAACAATATTCTTAATCCTATAAGCCTTGTTACAAGGCACCTATATTATGAGACAATTCATTGTCAACTTGGACACATCTTTGATGAAGCCATGAGACATATTTCAGACAATGTTGAAGGTATTAAAAAGATCTGCTTCCCTAACAAGAAGCATATATGCTGTGTTAAGACTCTAGACCTCACAGTTGAATACGTTCAACTTGAAGCCTATATCTAACACTTGATATCTTCATGCTCCTCGTGAAAGGATCCGGTTAAGGTTTTTAGTGAAGTTATATCAGAGGAGAGATAACAGCAAGACTTTGAGTAGCACCCTTGAGATTATCCTAAGACAAGTAAGAGTACTGATTCCTCAGAGTAGGATTTTACAAAGGGAATACAGAAAGAGAGAACTTACTGTTCCCTTCTCTTTCTGGTCTGTATTTATCCTAACTAGGTATTGTGACTTCGTTACAATGTGGTAACACTACTTGTAACTAAGAGTGACTAGTTAAGTGACAGATCAGTGACAGAAGTCCT
>Ga0153958_1000242_pt1 | contig 12895 bp, 18 predicted proteins | sample TSFL042MetaG_FD_104719 | JGI IMG/M metagenome (GOLD analysis project Ga0153958, IMG submission 104719) | Attine ant fungus gardens microbial communities from Florida, USA - TSFL042 MetaG | ecosystem: Host-associated > Fungi > Mycelium > Unclassified | place: USA: Florida, Wekiwa Springs... | reverse complement strand
TGATGAACAATCCAAAGAAAACACGTTACGCACACCACGGTCCCATTGCCGAACGTGGTGACATTCATGCCACCAACCCTAATACTAAATGTTTTGTTCTCGGTGTTTGTGAGGAGTACAGTGTGAGGAACGTCTTGGGACAAATCAGTAGCGAACATGAGGAGCGCATTTGAATCGTTGTACGAGGATAGAGCGGAGAAGCCAGCGGTTATGTTATCAATTGTGACAGAATAATTTCCAGAATATGAAGACACGAGGCCATAGATGGTTATGGCCGATCCTAAAATCAGATCAAGGACAGAATAAGCCGTTGATATGACAAACCAAAAAAGTGGAAGACACTTGCCCACAAAAGTAGCTTGGACATGGTCGCCGGCAGTGTTGGAAGTGTGCATGGAATTGCCCGCACTGTCAGTAACATAGCTCCATTGGCCCATAAACGCGATGTCATCATTATCCTTGATGGTGTTTGAATTAACTGTTGAACTAAAAACGATATTGTCAATAAACCAGGAACGGTGGCATAGCGCCTTGGTATGGCAATATGGCTGCGGAAGGCTCACTTGACAACGCCAGCGGGAGCTGCGTAAGTGATAAGCGCTTTATCAAAAGCCACGTAAGAGTCTGGGGTCGTTTGGTTCGTAAAAGTCGTCAACAACAGGGTATGGTTTGTGTTGTCTAAATCATGAATTGAGGCAAGGGTGGTATCTGGGTTCGATGAATTGGGGTATGTGTTAATTCCGTCCAAGGTGACCTGATATGATGCATTGCCAGTGGTTCCAAGAAGATCGATACCAGTCCCTGATGAGCGGTTGAGTTTATAGTTTTGATGGTGATGTACGAGAGCTGTGCGCACCATTCCACTTAATCATAAAACTTGCCTCATTGAGGTAGGTGAAGTGCATACTGTCTCCTACGCCGACCTGCCCCGGGGAAGAAGCAGCACCTGAGGACGAGTAAAACTGTCCCCAACCCGCAGAAGCATTTGGACTGGGGCCTGTGTCGACGAAGGGGAAGTAGGTGATCTGCGGTGAATCATCCCCGACGTAGAATTGGGATATGCTGTTTGCCATTCATCCGATGAACAGAGCTACGACGATAGGGAAGTGAGTATGACAAACGGAAAGGGAGAAGGTGTAGGGGGGAGGGAGATAATGTTACTTATAAGTCAGAAAGGAAAAGTAGCGCTGAAGGAACATCAGGAAGCAGAAGACGCTCACCCTACGGCAGCCTCGAGGACGATGAGTCGCCGGCGTGCGAGTTGGACAGGTCAGCTGTCGTTATGCTAAGCCGAATGCCAGCGAATACCTCGCAAGTTAAATCTGGACTTGCGACACTGTGGGTACTAGCAGAAAATCTAGTTAGTAGTGCTACCGGGTCCGTGACTAGGCCTTGAGGGCATTGGGATTTTTAAATCGGTTGTTTCCATCCACCTTGACATCGATGGTCACAACATCAGATTTAATATACAATCTGCCAACTCCAGGTTCTGTATCATTCCTGCCATCCTTACTGGCCCACATCCGCGCTGTCACTCCCGGTCTGCCCCTGGAGCCCGTCATTCTCCAAGTTTTACTCCTCTGCATTGTTTCAGGGGACAGGAATTTCATTCTCAGAACCCGCGAAGAGGACATCGGTCTCGTCTCCAGACTCGCCGCTATAGTAAGTGTGTCCAGCCCTTGTGATCTGGCAACTCAATGACCAAGCACCGACTTGCAAGTCACTGACATCTGTCTTCGGTTACACCACCCACAAACTTAGATGTCATATTGATGCCAAGTCTCAGACGTCCACCGAACTCCTCCGATCTCTCTTTCTCCCATCGGCTACCACTGTTACCGACGGCTTTTTATTACCCCATTACAGGCACCATCGTTCATCCACGACATTGCACAGCAGGAAACCTTCCTTTCCCAGAACTACCTCCTTCCCAAGCGATCCACGGCGCGACTTACAACCAGCCTCTGACAATCTGACTGCCAGTGCTGATGTTCCATCTACTGAAACTCCCATTTCAACCTTTCACCCCGCCGGCGTACATTCCGAGTCCTCTGTACCCAACCTTACTTCTAGCGGCAACACCATTCATCAACGCCGCACGCCACACGTCAAGATACCATCTGCAATCGTCGTCTCTGGATTAGAACATACCAGTTTATCTGCACAGCGTGCTGTCCTGCGGACCCTTGCGGAGAAGAAGCTCGTTCTGGATGGCGACCTCCCAGACATCGAGCCAGGACTATCCCTTGATCTACCAATTGGCTTTATCATGATCTATGTATGTCGTTCAGATCCACGGGAGCGACCTCCTATATACAGCAGCCTGGTGTGCATACTTTCGCCCGGTGTCATGTCTCAGCTAATATATTTCAGCTCGACCGGTTTGCCATGAGTACACCTATCAATATCCAGTCATCCACGCGAGCAGCAATGCATCACTATCAACCCCACCGTACCCCATCAGCATCAACAGGATTGCCCTCACCCTCAACACCAGGGCACTCGCACTCGAATTTTCTTACACCCAGCCTATCAACCCCACCACCACCAAATAGCTCCACTCCCATTATATCGGCCACATTCCTGGCAAAGCTGAAACACTTGTGTGCCAACGAAGTTCGGATGCGCCCGTCGCTAAACATCTACCTCGCAGACCTATTTACCGCAACACGGCATTTTGGTCCGTTAGATGCAATGATGCTCACTGCTCGTGCACGCCAAGATGCAGAGGTACTTGTACGGGCTGCCAGGGTGCTTGGGGTTGATCAAACAGGGGCAGAATTGATCAAGGAAGCGGCAACTATTACTTCCGAGCGTACTGAACAGGACAGTATCACCGAACGCGGGTATACATCGTCCAGCGCGAGCATGCAGAGTTTTGAAGCGCTTATCGATGGCTCCACGCTACCATTCCAATCGCCCGATGTGGTCAGTTTGCACGCACACCACAGTATGCGTAGCTTGATCACCGAAGAAGAGGAACCGCTGGAACTAGATGTCTCCGAAGCAGACGTGGCGAGGATCTTTCCGAGGGTAGTATCGCACCGTGTTAGAGTGAGGGACTCTCCTGTGGATGAAATTTTGAGTAGCGCCGTTTGCGGGGCTGTGAGTTGGCCCAGGTTCACACCAACAGAGACAGACCCTGACTGGGAGGCTGTTGACGTACACGATCCGAATATCGCCTGGGAGAGGGAAACAGTCAAAGATATATTGGTGCATGTGCTAGCCACAGTATGACTCTTCTCAAACTTCACCCCCTGTTGGTATGGTGGAATTGATGATCGCCACACACAACTTGAAGCAGCCTGAGGCGATGACATGGAGACAGGACCGTCATTACGGCGTGACAGAAGCATAATAACACACCAGCGTATTATGCCGTGTTGCCACTCTTTGCCGGCGTAATCTACCGCATGCATTGGCACCTTCAAGTTCTTCCAGTAGGTACTCGGCCCTACCCCCTCCCTCCCAGAAGTACTAGTCCTTTCGTGGGATCCATCATACGTGTCCCCCCGATCCCGCTGTCAATGCCATAAATGTATTCCGCCCCTGAGACCATGTATCATCAGGCTTGAACGATTCAGACTGAATGTAAGATTTGGTTTGTATTACGCAGGTCTTCTGGTTTATATATGCATAACAATCGATCGATCGGCCGCAGCGAGTCACAGGTATTTTGATGAGTGAAAGTTCAAGTTGTATAATTTCAGCAAGGTATATTTAATTAATGTCATTGACGGTGTTACAGTGAGATGACCGCCGCTACCATCCGTCAACCGATCAACCAAATTTGTTTCCATTGAATGATGAGTAGAAGGCTGTTTGGCTCCTGCATAGTTACCATGGACGTGGACTTCAAGCGGCCCATCAATAGTAGGATTAGTGCAAGCATTCGCCAGTGGCCATGGCCAGGCTGACCATACCGTACTATGTAGTCCTTTTATGGTAAGTATCTATCATATGTCCCTGGCCTGACGAGAGCCGTATACCACCATGGCAAATGGCCCACCACCATCCCAAGCAGGCCCTTCACAGAAACAGTCTAATCCATCAGAAACGTCAGCACAACAGCCAACTCTCATAGTTCCTCTTACTAGCACGACTTCACCGCAAGGAGCCTCGTCAACTCCCTCCTCGCAGCTCCAGCCTGTACAATATGGACCACCGACTCAGGGTCAGAGTCCTCAGGGATACTACGCAATGAGCTATACACACGGTGGTTGGCAAAACCCATGGCAGGTTTCCTCTTACCCGTTCATAACGTCCGGTAGCGTTCCAGGTCAGCAATCACACTATGCCCAAGTTCCCTATGGACAGTACCAACCTCCCACTGTCTCGTATCAGCCGCGCCAGAGGCAGAAGGTTGCACAAAAACCGCGTTCGCCCACACCGGAGCCTGAGTTCCATCGCCATTGGGATGAGGTGATCCGTTCATTTTTGAAGAAAGTTGGACTGAACCAGGCCTTGAGGGGATTCGAAGACGATATGGTGGTCATGAATGCGGACTGGGAGAGGCAGAAGGTTCCTGGTGCTATTGGAGATCTGATGAAGGATCTTATGGTGTGTATTGCTTGCTTCGCCGCGTTATGCAACTCCTTGATCTTCTTTTCAGAACTTGGGAAAAACAAAGAACGGCGAAACATTTCACGAACGACCATTGGAGGAGCGGAAGCTTGATTATATCCATCTCTCTAGTGGTGCTGAGCCCCAGTCTCAGACTTCAGTGAGTTTTCCGTCATTTCGATCTGTGTTGCAGCTTCAATCATATTCAGGTAACAAAGTCAATATCCCAATTCCTTGCGCAAAACCGCGCCAGGAATGATGCCTCTAATCGCGCAGAGTTTCTTGAATCTCTTGCCCAAAAGCGGCGGCGGCTAAATCTCGATTCCGACAGTACAGAGCATATACCATCCTGTGCACGAACCGACGCAAAACATCTGGACCGAGACGTGCAGATGAAATATGACATTGCAAAAAATGAAGATGGGCCTCTTCGACGAACCATGAAAGGCGTGACTGATGAAAAGGGTGGACCAAAGGAGCTTCGCGCACTACATGATGAGGCTGAAGGCGACCAGCAGCCCGCAACGGATCAGCGGGTTAAGAATATCGAAGAGCATCTTGCAGTTCGCTATGGTAGGCGAGCTGCTCCTGTCTTAATGGTGTATACTAAGAGAGACGTAGTCCCTGCTCCACCCCGAACTCTGATGTCCCGCCTCCGACTGCTTGAGGACCATATCATCCAGCTCGAGAAGGATTATCCTCCTTGGGCTGCTTTGCATTTCAACCAGCCAAATCGTGGAGTACGTTTTCCTTTATTGAATATCTGTGTCACTTATGCGGAATTAGTGGCCTCCACCTCCACGCCAAACGCCAATCATAGTTCCGCCACACATTACAACCGTAACCAAAGAGTCTGTGACTGATACTCCCCAAGAAACATCATCTTCTACCCCTTCCGAAGAGTTGTCACACGTAAAGGCGAAGAACAAGAACAAGTCTAGTTTACACCGGGCAGTCATGGAGAAGCTGGAAATTCAAAAGGCGATGAGTGATCTTGCAAGTGTTCGCAAGCCCAGTTGACTACTACACGTCAAAGGGATGAACTTTTACGAAGCTGGAACTGTCTGACATTGGTGGGACATGAATTCGCGGTACTCATAGCTTACTGTTTTAATTCCATATGATGTTTCTAGCCGCAGAATGTTCGTCTAAGGAAAAGAGCACTATGTGGAACCTACCACATGCACACAGGTCTCGATGTTCATTCTGGAAGGTACTGATATCGCAGTCGGTTGGAGATTTGGAACTCTCTACCCCGCCCACGGTTTGCACTGGAGTCCCAAATCCATAAGTAATTCGTGTGTTCACTCAGTGAGCACTGGATCCATGAATGCCTGGACACTGGCAGTAGATTTAAATACATTGACCCGACCGCGCCGTGCCGTGGAATCTTGTGCAAGTCTTGAGACTCAGTAAGTTAACCTTCAAGGCCAACAACGACAGAAAGGACCAGATGCTCGTAGCGCGATGTAGTAGGCCTTTGTGCCAGCCACTGTATTTAGTTACACCGCGACAAATTACGCCACAATCTAATATTTACTTTGGCGCTTTTAGAGGTTGTCCGGAACCGCACTCCGCGATGACCACGAACTTGAATCCTTCGCACATCTTGATCGCACGAAATTCACGAGGGCCCAACAATATCAACCCATCCGCCTCCCTCAGTTCACCTACCGAAACCCATGCTGCTGCAGCAGGTATATTCCGTTCGTCCGGTTCACCTCCGTGGTTGCTGGAGGAATGCGAGACCGATGACGTTGTCACCGAACTTAGCTTGTATGACTCTGAGGAGGGCATAGAAATTGATGAGACGTTTACTCGCAAAGGGAAGTTCCCTGGTACCGTCAAGATAGTGGTGGAAAGCACTACCTTTTGGTAGGTGTCATGACAGCTGCGGTCTACGCGCGAATCCTCACTCCCGAATACAGGGCGCACAAGGAGGTCCTCATCTTTGCGTCGCCCTTCTTCGAAGCTGCACTGAGTGGCAGCTGGGCGGAGACGGGGAGACCCCAATCGATGTCCTCTGTCATCACCATCTCACAGCCCCCCTCCGTCCCAGGGGAGATGTGCATTATCGAGGCGCCCACGGAAATGACACTTGCGCGCGAGGATTCATCTGATGCTGAGTCTCCTGTGGAGGTTGATAATCCTCCTAGGAGCGATCCTGAAAGCTGCCCAAGCGGCAGTGGCGACGACAAATCTGACAATAAGGATAATGCCCGCGACAATAGTCTTGCAAAACTGCAGGGTGTAACCGGCCCTCAGGAGACCTTGCCAAGTATTGGCATGAAAGGGAAGCAGAGAACGAACAATAGAGCACATGCCACCGTTAAGAGGCGTCGACGTACCAACTGCCATGACGCTGTCATAGTCCTCAAAGAGGAGAAAGTAAGTTCAGATTCAGATCATATCTCTAACTTTGCTCAACTCGTGCTCGTGTAGGCTAACACTTTTCACGACTTCCTGAAGTTTGTCTACCCTCAGTGAGTGGCGTCTGCGTGATTTACGTTCTACGCCAATTCTTTTTCAGTCTTCAATGCACCATAACCTGGAAAAATGTGGAAGGCCTCATGAACATCTCCCACAAGCTTTGTGTCCCGACACTCCAGCAGGAATGCCTCACTTTCCTCCTGACCCATGCCGCTGGAAAACCTATAAAGGCCATGCGCATAGCCGAGTTATTTCAAGAAGAAGAACTCTACCGCGAGTCAAGTCGTTTCGTACTCGATAACCCAGGTGGGTGGTCCGAAGAAGAGCTCAGCACCCTGAGCCAAGAGACTCTATTGAAACTGGAGAAACGGTGGGCTTTTGTGCGATATGGTTACACGCACCCGATCTTATGGATTCTCAGGAGAAACTGGTTCCTCGAGCGAGTGCTCAAACTCGGGCTGACCCCACTTGCAAAGGAATATCAATGCGTAAGTTGCCATCGGGCCTTTACATCGTCTTTCTGACAGCTTCTCAGTGTCCCTCTTGCCCTGACTCCACAAATTGTGCTCGTCTGCTTGAGGAGAAATGGAAACAAGCGTACAGCGCTGTTTTCCGGTTTGGTGTGTTGGCAAATGCGCACATATGATCTCACCTTAATTTATCCTCCGAGTCAGGTCCTTGTCAACCCTCCATGGTATATCGTTATCTGAGAAATCTGGAGGGCATCAGTCCACCGCTCGCGCTTACGCACCTTGCGTGCCAAACAACAGCCAAAGCTTTCACTGCAACACGTGAGTCATAGTGTGCTGTTCGATCGTATATTAGTTGACTAGTTCGTAGTCTTCGACAGGATGTTCTCCCTGGGCATTCGCGGCGACGCCAACGTTGCTCCACTTGGTGCGCGTGTTGCCGCTGTGGCTGCGGCAGCTACTACTGGTCCCCGTCGTCACTTTCTATTCTGTACCCTTAAGCCTGAAAAAACTGTTCCTCGCACCAGACGATCTCGAGAATTACTCTAGACTCCGTCTTCTCTGACATACTTATATGATCACCAAGTTTGTCCCTGGTGCTCTGAAACCCCTCATTTGTTACATTTCCACTACTAGATACTTTCTCACATTATTACCGGGATAACGCGCTCTCCTCGACATCATTTCTCCTACCTTCATAGATGGTCATGTATCCATGTCATAAGTCCTTTCATCCTTCCCGTGCTTCACAATTGTGGAGTTCGGAATTAAATGCACTAGCTAGTGCAACACGTTGTATAGACCAACATACACATTAAGTACTGCTAGTACTCTCAGCTTTAGCCCTTCAAAATCTAAACAGACATCCAGTCTAACTTATAGTCTGTGAACCTATGTACAACTCCAAGCTATCCGTTTGCGCGTTGTTATGTATGTGGTATCAGAGCTGAAAATACGATCCGATATATTCTAGCTAGTATGTCACATGGACTCCAGTTTGCAAGTAGAGTACACCCTCGCCGCCAATAGTATTGACCAGTGCAAAGCAAAAGACGCTGCTATAGAGCCCGAGAAAATACGAAGAATACAATAACATAGAAAAGCACCCGGAATAGATGTAAGAAATCATCGTCAACGAGATGTTTGCGACTGGAAGACAGAAGTTGCGTTATCTACGAGCCATTCGATCATCAAGGCCGTGCCAGCCATGTCACTGAATTCAGCACTAGGATCTGGAGAACGCATTAGCGTGGCTAGATTCGAGCATCAGTTGAATGTTCGAGTGGTAGTGAGTCAGAAGGACGCACGTCCAAAAACCAAACCCAAGTTTCTTGCATTCATGAGATTAGTGTCACTATGTTCCAGCACACTTGGGAACCACGTCAGTATGGCGTCCATAAGTTGCGAGAAGAGTCCTACCGGTGTAGGTGCAATATTAGCAGGCGCAATGTGTGATAATGCTCGCTAGGAAGGCGATTGACTAGCTCCTGCAGGTGCTTTCTTTTCAGAGTGAGGTCCTTGAGATTGGCGGCGGAGATAAACTCTCCATGAAGGTCATATGTTAAAAGAGGGACGGGTAGCTGACGGAAATACGTCTTTAAGACGGAAGTGACGCTGCAGATATCATTAAAGCGATCGCTATCACGCAGATCGAACGCCATGTAATCCCCTCGCTCGAACAACTGCATGATCATCTTCGTCTGCCCAGTGCCACCAGTTTTGCGGTAGATACCCTCGTAATCGAGCGCTGATAACCACATCAGCCAGGTGCAAGGGGTATAGTTTTATTTCCCTACCGAGCGCTTCCACCGCATCGATGCATTTCTCCACAATAATGGGGATCTTGCGTCCGCCCCACTTCGAATCCGATTTCACTTGTTCTACGAGATCTCGACCAAACATAGAGGGAGCTGAGGCCGTACTTGAGATTTAATTAATAATTAACTTAAATCACTCACGAAGTTGTTGTGTATCGTCTCGGGGGCGAGGAGGTTGCTGAGAGCATGTTGTGTGCACTTGATTTAAGCAGCGAGGATGCACAGATATATGACAGACTGAGGATGGCGTTAGGCAATTGGACACGAGAACAGATCATGACGCACCGGAACAGCGAAACTGGGAACCCCATAGCTTATCTCCACAATGGTCGCACCGCGTGAAGCGGAGTACACTCGACTGGTTGAAGGAATGTGCCACTCGACCGCCGGCAATCTGATCAATTGACGAAAGAGACGGATCCCGACCTTTAGCCATAGGCCACTTGAACTTTGCAGATTTAAGCGTTGAGGGCAGAGCATCTGTCACCTCAGGGCGGTTAGCCTTTACAACCTTAGATTCCGGTTCTTCAACCCATGTTGAAGTTCTCATTGAAGGGAGGTCAGGTTGAGAGCGATCACGATCAAAGGATGCACTGCGCTTCTCCCGCATCAGATCTGGTGCTAATTCTTCCTTTGAACCCACGACCATAGTAGGTGTTGCAGAACGAGAGGCCTCAATTCGACGCACATATTGCGCACTGAGCTGTGCAAGTTCTTCGTTGCGAGCGTTAAGGACAGTGGTCTCCTCAAGAAATTGTTCGCGGGAAGCCTTCAACTCTGCTACTTCTCTGAATAGAGCTTCGCGTTGGTGGGTTAGAGGAACGAGTTCCTGCTGATATCGTGTCTTAATGTTGTCCAGACGCATCGTTAAGGACCGGCTCAATTTGGCGGTAGGTATCTCGCCCGAATTTGTGGCACTAGGGCAAATACAGTTTAAAGTCAGTCTAAGCGCCAAGTAAATCCAAAAGAATGGTTGCGACATTACCTCTTAGAGGATAGTTCTTCAAGCTCTGCTAAAGAGATGTCTCGCTCCGCTTTCAACTGAGACAGATTACGCTCTAATTTATCCAACTGTTTGGCAAGGTCCTGGGAAAGTTGTCGTCGTGCTTCCGACCTCTTCGCTTCACCATTGAGAGCAGTCAACTTAGCAGCTTGACCAGACAGTAAAATACGCAGGCGGGTAACTTCCGCCTCAGCATTCCGCCGAGCCACAAGTTCACGATCATGCTCCTTTTGGGCAACAACAAGGCCCTCGACATATTGATGACTCGACCTCTAATAAAACATCAGAAAAAGTGGTTGTGGAGTAAGTCATGGCTACCTTCGTGTCATCATACTTGTGGTTGAGCGCTGCATACTCCGACTGCCGTTGTTCCATCGACATGATGATGGTCTCGACGAAGTTCTTGTCCAGGGTTAATTGCTGACAGGAACGTTCGCTCGCGTCGAGGGCTTCACGGAGGCGACGAATTAAAAGATCATATGAACTGCTAGAAACTGGCGTTGAAGATGTTGAGCCGGGTGAAGTGACGACAATGCGAGCATTGGAAGGAATTGTGTTCAAGGACGCGTTCGAGTCCTCCTCGCGTCTCGAAGAACCAGATGATAGAAAATGAGACTCGGAAGAAGACCCACTACTTGGCGAAAAGTCAACAGGCGGATTTGAAAGCTGACCTTTTGCCTCTGCATCAAGTGGTTTCAAAAGTTGAGAAGAATTCGAGGGGTCTGACTGCTGGTCATCCAAGCGTTGGGATGCGGATGGAATACTCGGCGCCACGGCCGCATGAGTGCTGTCCACACCAACAGCACTTCCCAAACTCGGTGATGTCTCCTTACCTGGCGATAATTCACCCTCAGCAATCTGATCGAGCGACTTGAAGGATGGCATCCCGCCCACAGACTTGAGAAAGTCTGAGAAATCTGAGCCAGTCATGGAAAAGCGAATAGGAGGAAGGACGGAGGGTGCGATAAACGTCGATATGGATGTACGCTCGACCGGCGAGGATTCATCCGAATTCGAATCTGCCTGCGACAAGGCAGCTGCATCAGGATCGATGTCTAGTTTAAGCCCATTTTCTCGAGCCTTCGTGCGGTACTCTTTGGGTGGGACAGGGGGAGCAGGTTTAGTGCCATCTTTAGTGCCATCGTCTCCGGAGCCGCGACTGTTATCTCCTTCAGCTTCTGTGTCTGTTCCACTCTCAATTCCATGAGGGACGTCTGCTCTATGAGATGGGGACGTCGGAGTAACTGCACCAGTGCGATCTGGCATCGAGCCAGTGGGTATATTATCGGTGGGTAGTGTCATCTCGTTCGAAGGGCCAGGTGACAGTCTGCCGTTGCTGTGATGAACTTTCAGGTTGGCTAAATTGCTTCTATTGTTCAAACTATCTGAGCGAGGGGGAACTTTCTCGATAGCAGGACGTAATGGGCTCGCAGGGCGGGTATACGGAGGTGCAGAATGGGGCTGATGGTGGTCGTGGGAAGTTGAGCGCATACGACTGTTAGATGTCGCTCGCCCATTTTCAGGAGCAGGTGACGGAGGAGGCGAAAGGTATATGGTCGAACCTGATGCGTTGTCACGAAGTAAGCTGGTATTCGATGCTCGGCGCATTGAAAATGCATCAGAAAAGCATGGCTTGGAGGAAGATGGAGCAACAGGCGAGTCAGAGCGGTGTATAGGTGCGGTCTGTGACCGAGTTATTTGGTTCGGCGAAGAAGGTCCAGATGCGGTAAGAGGCCGAGATAGACTCTTGTAATCTAGGGCAAGTCCTGGGTTGATGGACCGGCGCTTCTCACTGCGAGATGTACTATCCTTTGAAACGCTCAGGCTAGAATAGTCCAGAGAATCCTTCTTTGTATTTTCCTTCTCTGAAAATAGGATGTCCAATGGCCGGATACCATCGTCGTAGCTCTTTCTCCTGGAAAGCGCGCTGCTCGAACCTGTGGCCGATGATGGACTTAACAGTGACCCTCCAGCCCCATCCTGAGAAAGCGGCGGGTAATCTAAAGAGGCCATAGGGTCACCCTGACCTTGAGTCGCGGACTGGGATGATAGTTGTGGGTGAGACAACCCTAAGTCATTATTTATGAGCGCTTTGGAGTGATCTTGGGTGCCGCCATTGCTATTGTCGGGGGGTGCAATGGTTACCGAGAATGGTTGTGGTTGTGCACCATGTGATGATTGCGAAGGAACAAGTAGATGGTCTGGTCGAGGATTTGCAGGAGACATCATGCCATTTTTGGATGAAGTTTGAGGTGCTTCATCCTGTAGTGGTGTTGATTTTCGCTTTCGTACGAGCGTTGACAAGGCATCCTCCCTAGATTGGATTAGACTTGCCATGGACGGAGTCTCCCGAAAAGTAGTCGCAGACGCCTTTGAACGCAAGGAGGAAGACGGTGAAAAGGACGGTGATTGATCAGCCACCTATCGAAAAGGCGTCAAAAAATCCATCCAATGTAGTCAATTTTGCTATGTTCATCTACCTACCGAAGTGTCACCCAGAAATTCTCGTTCTCGTGTGGATGAACCACTGCCATCAGTGGCTTTCTCCCGCTCGCGCTTCTGTTGTGCACGGCGGCGAAGCCTGGTCATGCGTTCGTTATGACAATTCATGC
>Ga0153958_1000241_pt1 | contig 12899 bp, 15 predicted proteins | sample TSFL042MetaG_FD_104719 | JGI IMG/M metagenome (GOLD analysis project Ga0153958, IMG submission 104719) | Attine ant fungus gardens microbial communities from Florida, USA - TSFL042 MetaG | ecosystem: Host-associated > Fungi > Mycelium > Unclassified | place: USA: Florida, Wekiwa Springs... | reverse complement strand
CCGCTGCGCATCTCCTTTTGGTTAATTCGAAGTAGTCATACCCAACTGGCGACGGTCTCTATGTAGTACAGCATACCTAGTAACTTAAGTAGTAGTACTTGCTTGCTAGGCTCGATTAGATCCAGGGAACACTCGTCTGGGATATCGACAATTCCTGGGTACCGTGCAGCTGGACATTCCGAATTACAGCGACAACAAAGAGCCATGTACTTAAGATATGACCGAGTAGTATTATGATCAGTAAACAGTGAGCAGCGCCCCGGATCACTAGTAGTGGCGGCGGCCTAGTGTAGATGGGCCCTACTACCGCAGGCTGTAGTACTATGTAGTAATGTGATGGCTATTGCAATTGCTAGTGATCACGTGAAATTCACGTGAAATGCGACCAAACATTGAGCCAAATATATTTTCTGGGTTATTGATCGAAAGAAGGCAGCCCTTCAGCATCTTCCTGCTGTTCCACAATGGAGAGCACACCGCAGCTAGGTACAGCTGCAGACCTTGAGATGCGAGCTGCTCGCATTGCAGACCCTGGAATAGGTATGTTTGTGCTGTCAAATGATCCACCGCTCTACTTCTCAGTATATCGTTGGATATAGATCTCAAAACGAAGCACAACGTTGCATGCGAGTTACGAGAAATGATAGACACCGTTAGGGATGCCGAATCTGCGCGTGTATTCCCTCAAATGATCCCAGTTCTCTTGGAAATTCTGAACACTGCGGAGGCCGCATATCAAAAAGACACCATTGAGTACCAATACAGGCGTGTGCTGCTGGAAATCATACATCGCATACCCTACGGGGAGACTATACGACCTCTGGCTCTGGCATTGCTTGGCGGTATGCTTCATGCCTTGCGCCACGATAATGAGGAAAATGGCGTCACCGCGTGCAAGATCATTATCGATCTTCTTAGGTCATTTCGTGCACTGACAGAAGAGCTCGTCGCCGAATTCATGGGAATCCTTCAGGACGTATTCCGCAATATGAAAGGTCTTGTCCTTAATACACTCTGCGAGGACTCCCCCGCTCTTGATCCCAATGTCGTCCTGCCCAGCATTCGCAGTTTCAAAGTTCTCGCCGAGATGGGAATGGTGGTTGTTACCTTCTCTCAGAGCCACCGTCCACTAGTCCTTACGGTCCTTCAAACCACTCTCGGCCTCAATTTTGAGGTCCTCGCTCTCGAATCTCCAGCTCAGAAGAAAGCTAGAGAAGATTATGAGGCCATGGGATCTTACTGGTCTGGTATGGCACCCACCATTAAGAACCATCAGGCGTATATGGATTTCATCACCGGCCAAATCAAGGTGCACATTCCTTACAATTCAAGTATTTTAAAGATCTCATTTCGTAGATGGTATCTTATGTTGCATATATAATGCGAGGTATCGGGGAACAATTCGACTCGTTTGGAGAAAGGCTCATTCTTGTTGCCCTTCGGTTAATGCAAGACTTACCTTCCAATGGAATCCAGGCCAGAAAGGTGGGTTGCGTTTATCTATATCATCTACCTGACTAACGCTTTTTTCAGGATTTGATAGTGGTGCTTAGGCATCTCATTGGCACGCCACATCGGAAAGCCCTTTTGCCCCAGATTGATAAATTGTTTGATGAACGTATTCTTCTTGGAGATGGAGTCGGTAGTAAAGAGACCTTGCGGTGAGTGAACTGAACGGGCGAAGGGGTCGATAATTGATCATTATTCAGGCCGTCAGTCTATGCCTCCGTTGCAGACCTTGTCCACCATGTTCGAGGCGATCTCTCGGCAAATCAACTTGCGCGCGTGGCGAAGTTATATTCCGGGCTGATCCATAATCCGTACCTCAGTCATAACTTACACACGCTATTCTCCAAGATGATGTTCGGTCTAATCGAGAATATCACAACGAAGGACACCCCTCAAGGTGCTGCACGGGTACTGACTGCAATGTTTGAAACTTGTGTCGATAAGGTTGAAGCAATGACTCTGGTATTGGACAATGCGCTGGAGAGGATAGAGAAAGCTAAGAACGATGAAGAGACAAGTGTCGACTTTTTGCTGATAGAGAAGTCGCGCCCTGTTGCAGGTGCTGCCTATGCGACTGAGAAGCCAGAAGAAGTTATTCATGGTAAGAATATCTTCGATGTGCGTGAATTACACTTGACATTATTGATTATAGAATGTCGCTTTCTCTTCCGAACCCTCCTTCATGGTTTTCGCGTTTGCCTAGTGGGGTTGAAGAAATGTGATGCTCCAGTTCCTGACGGCACGCTAATCATCCGTCTCTTTGAAAGTTGCATGAAATGTATGGCCCTCTTTGATACCGAGCCGCGCGACGCCACCGAAGCCATGGATTGGTTCAGTGCAGTTCTGCTGGAAGTCAATTTGCATGTGTTCCAAGAGGTATGGTCCCACAAGATTGAATTCTTTTTCGAAGCAGCGCGAAAAAGACCTGCTCTTCTACAAATTTGCCAAATTTTGTTCAGCCGCGAAAATGTTTCGCCTACGTTGGTGGCAATTGTCCTTCGTTTCCTCATTGATCGCCTATCGCTTCTTGGGGAATACGACGACCAGACAGCAGTTATCACCATTCGGCTGTTCAAGATGGCATTTGGTGCAGTCACGACTTTTCCTGCTCCCAATGAACCCATACTGGCTGCGCACTTAGCTAAACTCATAATGGATTGCTTCCCTCTCGCTGTCAAAGCCTCCAAGCCAACCAACTACTACCATCTCTTGAGAGGCTTGTTTCGCGCAATTGGCGGAGGGGGAGGCCGTTACGAACTTCTCTACAAAGAGGTCCTACCACTCCTTCCAGATATGTTGGAAAGCCTAAACCGCCAGTTACATGCATCTGAAGGATTTGCAAGAGATATGATCGTTGAGCTTTGCCTTACGGTGCCCCTCCGTCTTACTCATCTCCTACCCCATCTCACGTATCTTATGCGCCCACTCGCGCTTGCATTACGTGGCACACCTGAGCTCGTGTCACAGGGCCTTCGTACGCTTGAGCTTTGCATCGACAATCTGACACCGGATTTCCTCGATCCAACACTCAACACCGTCCTCCGGGAGCTCATGGAAGCGCTTCACAGTCACCTAAAGCCATTGCCTGCCAGTCATCACCACGCCCACACGACCATCCGCATACTTGGCAAGCTCGGTGGACGCAATCGTCGTTTGTTGTACAAAGAGCCAGCCCTCGAATATAACCCATTCTCGAAGGCCGCGTCTGTTTCACTTTCCTTCGGAGGTTCGATGGAGAGCGTGAAGCTGGCTCCGATGACTGACTTAGCAGTTCGAACTCTGCGTCAAGCTGCGCCGGCTTATCGTGCACAAACATACTCCTTTTTGGAGACATGCATCATTAATATTCTGCATGATGTAAGTAATCTAAAGTTACACTTCGTAACTAGCTTCTGATCACGTAAGACAGACCAGCCACGGGCCAGACGAATCGGCAGTGTTTGTGAAATCACTGGAAGCGATGTTTGACGCGACTCATCTGCCCGAAGTGAAAGATGAAGCTGATAAGTTCATTCTTGAGCTTTCTCGAGCTGTATTTTCAATGGAACTCCGCAAGAATGCCACGAAAGAAGCTGGGCTCAAGCGATATCCCAGTCCCCTTCTTTGTTCGTACTTGGAGGCCTTACCTTGCGCTCTCGCACGTGATAGTACAAAAGAAGTGCAGAAGGGCCAGGAACAGATCACATCAATCTTGAACGACTTGGTCGCTATGTGTATGCAGAATGGTGTTCATGCACAGGACATTGTTCCTATGCTAATCCAGATCTCTGCACGCTTCTGTGCCGTCTGCCTCGACGATTCGTGGATGCGGAAGAGTGCAGGGTACATTGGTATCAGAATATTAACCTGCCTTCCTAATATCGGCTTAAAGTGGGTTGGCGATCGCGAAGTCGAATTTGTGCGAGCCCTGCTACACATCCTCAAGGATCTCCCTTTTGATCTTCCTCGCGATGTCACCGACGTAATTGATGTCCTTAAACATGTCTTACGCGTTAGCTATACGGATGTGGATGCCATGGCTGACGTCCCGATCTCCGCTCGTGCCAAGCTGGTTCATATAATCGGTATCTTTTTCTCGGAACTCTCAAATCCCAATCCAGTGGTTCGTCAAGCAGCTCAAACTTGCATCGATGTGGTCGTCGAGCTCACTGGGAAATCGGCTCGCGAGCTTCTTTTCCCGCATCGGGATCGGATGCTGGCAGCAATCTATACCAAACCTTTGAGAGCGCTATCTTTCCCCATTCAAGTGGGCATGATGGATTCAGTACGATACTGTGTTAGTCTCGATCCACCACTTCCGGAGTTGAATGACGAATTGCTTCGATTATTACATGAAGCTCTCGGACTTGCCGACGCTGATGACGTTCAGCTTGCTCGCGGCAATCTTCGACAAGGATCTCTCGAGATTATCAAGCTTCGAGTGGCTTGTATCAAACTCCTTACTGCGTCCATGCCAATGACGGATTTCTTCTCGAAGCAACATTTAACTAGGCAGAGGTCAGTATTTCCTGTTGATTTAACAGTACTGGTATTAAATGATGCAGGGTCACCGGTGTCTACTTCAAGTCTCTGTACTCTCCCTCGCAAGAGGTGAAGGAAGTTGCACACGAAGGACTTCGCATGGTATTAACCCACCAAAGCCGACTCCCCAAAGAGCTCTTGCAGACGGGCTTGCGTCCTATCTTGATGAATCTTGCAGATCCGAAACGGCTGTCGGTTTCTGGCCTAGAGGGGCTTGCGAGATTGCTTGAGCTTCTGATCAACTATTTCAAAGTTGAGATCGGACACAAGCTTCTTGATCATTTCCGCATCGTTGCCGACCCTCAAACTTTACAAGCATCCTCGAGGCTTCCCTTAGTTGAGAACGAAGGCGTTACGAAATTAGTCCGATTGGCCAATATCTTCCATCTCCTCCCTTCCGCAGCGAATATCTTTTTGGACCATCTTGTCAATGCTATAGTCCAGACAGAAGCTCAAATGCACTTCTCCGGCCGCAGCCCCTTCTCTGAGCCCCTCGGTAAATATTTAGATCGTTATCCGGGAGAGGCAATGGATTTCTTTATGCGCCATCTCCATCTCCCCCGCCATGTCAGAACCCTGAGAAGCGTCCTCCAAGCAAAACTTGCTCCAAATCTCGAACGTGAGATTGCCTCTCGCACGCAACCACTAGTCGAGCACTGCCTGAAAAATGGTGACCGTGCCCTCCTACTTCCTGGTCTCCAGCTCTTCGATGACCTGGCAGATCTTCAACCAACTTGGCTTGCTGACAACGATTATATCATCGATGTCATCCTCGAGATATGGCGTTCGGAGCCTTTGCAGCCTGAACAAGATGAAGTTATGGTCCCCGATGCAATTCACAGGCAATCCACAATTATCTCAATCTTCATGAAGGCGCTGGAACGAACCCCTCGCGTTGACTTACTTTTTGACATTGTTGTGATTTACACCCGGGATATCGCAATGGATCTGACGCGGCTCACGCGTTTCCTCTATCGGCACGTCGCGCTGAACGACGACCTTTTCTACCGCCGCAATGTCATATCGCGCTTTGTGGTCTGGTTCGAAGACAAGTCATATTCGTGGTCTCAGAAGACCTATTTTCTGCGTTTCGTGCTGACGCCAACTATTCTCATTCAAGCAAATAGCCCGAACAAGGAGGGTTTACTTGATATGGACTTCGTAGCATCTCTTCATCGAGTGATCTGGCAACCCATGACGGACACGTCTTCCTTCGCAGGTGCCGACGATATGTTCATGATCGAGCTGCTACACTTGACTACGGTGCTGGTTCATCACTTTCCGGGGCTTGTTGAAGATGTAAAAAAGGATATCATTCGTTGTGCATGGCATTATATCACCAGCGAAGATGCAGTGGTGAAGCAGACGGCGTATCTGCTAGCGGCGCGCTTCTTTGAGGCATTTGATACTCCACAGAAATTTATCCTTCGGGCCTGGACAGGGCTTCTTCGTCCCCCTCATACGGATGGTAAACTTCTCATTAAGCAGGCGTTGGATATTCTCGCACCAGCTCTTCCTCGCTCAGGTGGCAATGATGCAGGTTATCCTCAATGGGCTAGGACAACTCGACGTTTACTCGCAGAGGAGGGAAATGGGTTCCAACAAATCATCATGATCTACCAGCTTCTCGTCCGTCAGCCGCACTTGTTCTATCCCGTTCGTGCACTGTTTATCCCACACATGGTCAACTCACTTTCCAAACTTGGTCTCTCTGGTACAGCGTCGGGAGAATCTCGTATACTCTCTATAGATATATCCCAAGTTATCTTTGATTGGGAACAGAAGTCACAAGAATCCGTTGCTCAACCGCAGATAGAATCACCCCGAGCTTCCTCTGCATGGGTCACCCCCCTTCCATATAGAGAAAGCATTGTCAGCTTTCTCGTTCGCCTGGCAACTTCTACCCTAGAGCCAACTGCGAGGACAATTATTTTGCCTCGCGCACTGTCACTCTTGCAAAGGATGGTTGCCCCATCAGGTTGGAGTGACGTAGCTGTCAAGCTGAATTTCTTTTCGCGTGCACTAGAACAGGTACATGGATCGTGGATTTCATCCTTTTGGATGCTAATGCTACTGTACAGACAGAACTTGATTCAGAATCGCACCTTAACCAAGCTCTCAGTGCTGCAAAAGTTCTACAAGTTGTCGCCGCAGATAAGGACGATCCGTGGTTTCTGGCTAACAGTGCCATCCTCCAATCCTTAGTTCGGAAAGGCTTGACCACAGACGACCCGGGTTTACACGATGCTCTCCATCCCATCTTTGGACATCTTTTGCAACTGTTCCCCCTACCTGATCGAGAAGAGAAACAGGGCGACATGTCAGATTTCCATAACTGGGTCTACACAGCGATCGAGGATGGTCTGGCCAACACAACCGCTCTTCGTGGAATTCTCCTCATGCTGAAATCTGTTGTACAAGTAACTGCAGAGCGCGTCCAGCCATTTGGTACATCCCTTCTACGTCTGTTCAGTAAACTCGCCAAGGATCACGTCAGTTCGACCCCGGCCACCAACGGATTTGACAACGGTGTGCGGCTTATCATTTCCATCATTGAGATCTGCAAGGCTACCATTCTACACCTTGGTGACCATCGCAAGTCATTCTTTGCTGCATTTACTGCACTCACGGAGAAATCCAAGAGCCACACTTTGTGCCACTTTTCACTTGATGTAATGCGGGACTGGGCCCTTCATACCAACGAGGCATATCCGACAATGAAAGACAAAGTCAGCGTGCTGCAGAAGATGGCAGGCTTTGAGTCTCGTAGTGATCCGCTATTCCACAGCTACTTGGAGCTCATATACGATATCTATACCGAGCCCTCCTTACGCAGGAGTGATTTGACGTCTCGACTGGAACAATGTTTCCTCCTAGGGTGTCGTGCTCGAGATCCTGTGCTCAGAGAACGATTTATGGACCTCCTAGACAGCAGCATCCCTCGATCTCTTCAGAGTCGTCTGGCATATATACTTGGAGTCCAGAGCTGGGAGCCTCTTGCGGACCATAATTGGATCTACCTTGCACTTCATCTACTCCTCGGGGCTGTTGATGGGGAAATGCCATTGATTTCGGAGCGTAGAGTTAGTATGGGCCCTTCCAACGGTTACTTCATGGCTCAACACAAGGCGTCATCCGTCGTCTGTGCCATGCAGAGATTGGCATTCCTTGACCCTCAAGTTGCACACGACACTTGGATATCAGTCTTTCCGGCTGCTTGGGCGTGTCTGTCTCGTCGGGAACAGACAGACTTGACACTTCACATGATCAATCTCCTAAGCAAGGACTTCCACACCAAGCAACTTGAGCTCCGTCCCAACGTCATCCAGACTCTATTGGGTGGTATTCACGCCTGCTCTCCATCTATGACTTTGCCTCCCCATCTAGTGAAATACCTCGCAAAATCATATGGTGCATGGCACGTCGGGATGGAGATTTTGGAGATGTCTCTGGAGTCCGTCAAAGACGATGATCCTGTTGTCAAAGACACAGTTTACGATTCGGTTGCAGACGTCTACGCGGAATTAACGGAAGAGGATGTATTCTATGGACTTTGGCGCCGACGGTGCCTTCACCTCGAGACGAACATGGGACTGGCATTCGAACAGAATGGCATGTGGGAGTTGGCCTCTACCACTTATGAAGCGGCGATGACGAAGTCGAAGAACGGTCAAATAGCGTTTTCGGAAGTGGAGTACTGCCTTTGGGAGGATCATTGGATGCTCGCGGCGGAAAAACTTCAACAGTGGGACACGTTGCATGATTTAGCAAAGAGCGAAGGGAATCAGGAACTATTGCTTGAGAGTGCATGGCGAACGAAAGATTGGGCAGAGCAGAAAGAATCTCTCGAAGAACAGATTAACCAACTGCCCGACGTCGCGACCCCACGAAAGCGAGTTTTTGAGGCGTTCATTGCCCTCCTGAAGGTGCCTGGTGCTCTGGAAAAGAACACCGAGTTCACAAAAATCCTCGAAGATGCCATGCAACTGTCGCTGCGCAAATGGGTTGCTCTTCCGTTCCACATGTCTGCCGCTCATATTCCATTACTACAACACTTCCAGCAGTTCGTTGAGCTTCAAGAGGCGGTCCAGATCTTCGGTTCTCTCTCTACCACCACAGCTCAAAACCTGGAGAAGAAATCCTCCGATCTCAAGATGGTTCTACAAGCTTGGAGAGAGCGCCTTCCTAACCTCCAAGACGATATCAGTATATGGAGCGACTTGGTAGCGTGGCGGCAGAATGTTTTCAACGCCATCAACAAGGCCTATATCCCACTCATCTCCAACACCAACCAGGGTAGCAATTCTGCAACAAGTAACTTCAATACCTCAGGCTATCGTGGGTATCATGAAACAGCTTGGATTATCAATCGCTTTGCCCATGTTGCCAGGAAGCACGATCTTCTTGACGTTTGCTTCAGTTCTTTGAACAAGATTTACACGCTGCCGAATATCGAGATATCAGAGGCTTTCCTCAAACTACGGGAGCAAGCGCGTTGTCACTACCAGAAACCTAACGATTTGCAAGCAGGATTGGAGGTCATCAACAACACAAACTTGATGTACTTCTCTAATCCACAGAAGGCCGAATTCTTCACCCTCAAGGGGATGTTCCATGCGAGGAGTGGAAGGAATGAAGAAGCCAATCACTCCTTCGCCCAAGCAGTTCAAATGGACATGTCGCAAGCCAAAGCCTGGGCGGAGTGGGGACGGTACAGCGATCGCATGTTCAAGGAGGTCCCCACGGACATGTCGCACGCTGCGAATGCTGTCAGTTGCTACCTCCAGGCTGCAGGGCAATATAAGAATGGTAAGAGTCGGCCACTGCTGACTCGGGTGCTCTGGCTGTTGAGTGTGGATGACGCGAACTTCACCATCTCTCGGGCGTTTGACACTTACAAGGGCGAGGCAGCGTTCTGGTACTGGATATCCCTCATCCCACAGCTCTGTCTTTCTATCAGTCAGCGCGAGGTCAAACAAGCGCGATACATCCTGTTGAACCTTGCTAAACTATTCCCCCAGGTATCAATTTACTTGGCTTAACTTTCTGTCACGAGCTCAAGTTGTTACAGGCATTATTTTTCCCGTTGCGGACTACGAGGGAGGACATGGTATTTATCAAGAAGCAAGCCATGGCTACAGCGACAGCTCGGGCTCAAAGTGCCAACCAAGCATTGGCTGCCAACGTAAATAGGCGTCCTGATGGCGACCAAGTGATGCAAGATGCCACGGCTGAAGTCCAAGCAGATATCGCCAACAAGGAGAATCCTCCGGTAGATATTGAGTCCCAACAGTCCCAATCTCAATCTCAATCCCAGTCCCAAATCCAACAAGCTGCTCAGTTCAATCCAGAGGCAACTCCTACTGCCGCACTGAATGCAGGTGCCACTGTCCTTCCTTCCACTCAGTCTGCTTCCTCCGAGGCCCAGCCATCTTATGTCATTCGTCAATCTTGGGAGCATGTGGACGAGGTCGTTCAGATTCTTAAGACGGCCTTCCCACTGCTCATTTTGAGCATGGAGACTATGGTAGATCAGATACTGCAGAGATTCAAGGCTACTCCTGAAGAGGAGATCTATCGATTGATCTGCATGCTTTTACTGGATGCCGTTCAGGTATGTACCTCATGTGAAATCCTCAAATGAAGACTCAGAATGTTCTTCTAGAACTATGTGATGCGGACGAGTGCTACGGAAGATGACGGTCAACTCCAGCAACATACCGTTCAAAATATCTCCAAGATGGCTGCAAATTTATCTGGGTCCGCTAGAGTACGCTCTTCCTCCTTGAACGAGAACAAAACTGATCCTATCGCAGCGGGAATACGAAGAAGATTTTATCAAGAGTAATCTCACGCATTACGAGTACATCCGGAAGCTTCAGCAATGGAGAGACCGCCAAGAAAAGTATCTCGACTCCCGACCACGCATCCAGTCCCTCGACCTCCTCAGTCACTATCTTACTGAGTTCCAATACAGCAAATTCGATGATATCGAGGTTCCGGGCCAGTATACGGAGGAAAGTTACTTGCTTAATATCATAAACAATAGGAAAGCTGACCTCACATCTTCCCACAGGACAAGGATAGCAATCAAAACTTCATTCGAATCCAGAAGTTCGGACCCAAATTCGAGAACTGTCGGTCATATGGTTACTGCTGGCGTAGATTCACGGTACACGGCAACGATAACTCGCGGACTTCGTTCTCTGTCCAGCTTCCTTCTGGAAGGCACTGGCGCAGGGAGGAGCGACTCACGCAAGTGTTCCGCACCTTCAATTGGTGGGGCTTGTTCCATCCCTAGCTAATATGTTTTACCTACTGACGTTGCTTACTTGCTGTAGCGCCTTGGTCCGCAGAAAGGAATCTCGCAAGCGAAATCTCTTGTTCCATATTCCAGCTGCTATTTCATGTAGTGCTAGTCTTCGCCTCCTCCAGACTGATTCGTCGTACATCACACTTGGAGACATATACGACCGTCATTGCGAGGAGGCTGGCATCTCGCGTGAAGACCCCATCCTTGTTTCCGGTGAGAAAGTTAAGAACGTGCTGCTAGAGTTTAAGCAGAAAAGTGGACGGACGGTAAGTACGTTCGCTACCAGTCCTAGAGTCATTTTGACAGTCGTGGTAGCCAAACAAATCGGAATACTTCACGCTTCGGAAAGACATCATGGATGAGATAGGCACTAAACTCATTCCAGATGATATTTTGATAAGGGTCGGTTCTTTCAGACTGTATTTAGCCAGTATCTCATGTTTTGGCACCCAGTACATGACAAGCACCATGGCCACACCCGCAGACCTCTGGCGCATGCGCAAACAGTTTGCCCTTCAGGTTGCTGCAACGAGTTTCATGACCTTTGTCTTCTGCCTTACCAGTCGTGCGCCGTCGCGCTTTCATCTCTCTCGGTCAACCGGGCTCATGACGATGAGTGAAATGTTGCCCGGTACGCTTGTGCCTTCTTGTAGTTTCAGAAATACTGATTGGGGATATAGGTCTAGCAGGTCAGGCACCTGTATTTGCATCCAATGACGCAGTGCCCTTCCGCTTCACCCCGAATATGCAGAGGTTTCTGGGGCCCGTGTTTATAGAGGGGTTATTGGCGACGGGGATCATGGTTATAGGGAGGTGTCTTACCGAGCCCGAGGTACGTTTTCCTCTTCTTTGATATCTCTCTTACTACCATGGACAACACAGTTTGGTCTCGAACAACAACTATGTCTTTTCGCTCGAGATGAAGTAATGACATGGATGCATGGAAAAGGACATCCCTGGACGTTCGACTTGACCTTCAGGACAAGCTGTGCCGCGAATATTGAGGGCGTGGTGAAGCGTGCGGAAGTCATGGCATGTAAGCTCGAGCGAGACACGGTGCGTTCGTTTCACGAATTGTATGCGTGTTCTGGTTCTGATGGAGCTGTTATATGTAGGCTCAAACGACTACGAATATGGGTGGCGTGCCAGTCATACAAACCGTAACCAACCTGATTTCGACGGCCACAAATCCTGTGCAGTTGATGAAGATGAGCGAAGTGTATCATCCATGGTTCTAGTATTGGATGTTGTATTCATGTATTAATGATCTTTTTGGATAGAAATTGATTGCTTTGCACTAAACACAACTTTAATACACCTGGCAATGAGCCCTGCACTAAGTATCCTTGTTACGTGAACAAAGTCCATAAATGTGTGCCTCATACAGGAAGCCCTGAGCTTGAGTGCTCCGGTTCATCGTAATCTTTGTTTCTCCCGAAGTTCACGTGCGGGTGTTCCGCAAATAGCCTTCGGTTTGCCTGAAAGTGTTGATATGGACCTCACTCTCGAGCATCATCTGAGGAAAAAGATTTCAGGATGACATCGAAAACTCGACTTAAAAATAGTTACCTCTTCTGCCATCAACGCAATATCACTCCCCGGCCTATTATACATCATCGCATTTGCGAACATCAGATACACATCCCTCTGAAAATCCATGGAGGTCCTAGTTACCCCATCTTTAATTCTGGCTTTGATAGTCTTCAAGTCCATGGGGCGCTTGATAATATCATGGTAATCGGGCGCCTCGGAAGGTTTGATAGGGTTGTGGAAGATATTACCATTGCGGTGCTGTGAGATTTGGGAATGGAGGAGAGTGATGACGGCCTGGAAGCGCTTGTTGGGAGCGGGTTGGACTTGGCCGGTGGAGGCAGATGGAGTAGATGGGGTCGGTGTGGACGGACCAGGGCGTTGGTCATTGCTGGTCGTTCCGCGTTGGGAGCGTGTGACTAATGAATTCTTGGGTTATCGAAGCAATCTCAGTTCTTAGAGGACCACAAACCTCTATCCTCCTCCCCCGGTGTTGCGGCTGAGCTCTCCTCCCGCAAACGCTTCT
>Ga0153958_1000240_pt1 | contig 12904 bp, 17 predicted proteins | sample TSFL042MetaG_FD_104719 | JGI IMG/M metagenome (GOLD analysis project Ga0153958, IMG submission 104719) | Attine ant fungus gardens microbial communities from Florida, USA - TSFL042 MetaG | ecosystem: Host-associated > Fungi > Mycelium > Unclassified | place: USA: Florida, Wekiwa Springs... | reverse complement strand
TCTATCTGTGGTCTCATGACATTTTTTGGTTAAGATTCTAATGAGTTATAAGCAAAATACTGAAAAGTGAGTTTTTGGTCACATGACTTGGTGCCTTAACTTTCTTGAACCTGTTACTTTTTACTATTTTGCTTATAACTCATTAGGATCTGAACTAAAAAATGTCATGAGACCATGGACAGAATTCTCTTGACTAGGGCTACAACTTTCATTTTGGTCAATAATTTTCCCATGGTCTACCCTAGTCATTCTTTATCTTTATCCTTAATGAAGAGATCCTAGTGGTGGGGACTTGGTGCAATTTTTGAGTTTTTAAATGTCATATGATGTTGGTTGAACTGTGGCACTGCTTACATAACCCTCAAAAATGTGTTCTATGGTTATTTTTCCTTATCCTTATCCTTAATAAAGATCCTAGTGTTGGGGACAGTGGAATTTTTGAGTTTTTGAATGTCATGTGATGTTAGTTGAACTGTGGCACTGCTTACATAATCCTCAAAAATGTGTTCCATGGTTGTTTTTTCCTAATGTTGAGGACTTAGTCATATTTTTGAGTTTTAAATGCCATGTGATGTTGGTTGAACTGTGGCACTGCTTACATAATCCTCAAAAATGTGCTTCAAAGTTGTTTTTTCCTAGTGTTATGGGACTTAGTCAGATTTTTGAGTTTTTGATGATGTGGCAGTAGCACTGCTGCTTACATAATCCTCAAAAATGTGTTCCATGGTTGTTTTTCCTTATTCTTTCCCCCCCTTCATTCTTTCCCCCCCCATCTTCTGTCTCTTCAATTCCTCTTCTCCTCCCCCTAGTGCTGGTGCAAGACTGTTTGGACTGGTGTTGCCACTGTGAACGCTGGTGAAAAGACGCACAGCGACATGTGGGGACCAGTACAGCCACCCTCACTGAGTGGATCGAGATACTTCATCTCATTCACTGACAACTGCACAAGGAAGTGTACTGTCAAATTCATGAAACACAAAAATGAAGCAACAGACAAGGTGAGGCAATACATAATGCACTTACAGAACTGACACAATATGACACCCAAAATTATCTTGGTGGACAATGGTACCAAATACATCAATGCAGACCTAATCACATGGTGTAAGGACAAGGGGATCAAGATACAGCAAACAGCACCATACTCACCCCAACAAAATGGGATGTCCGAGAGACTTAACCAGACCCTAATGGAACTGGCGAGAGCAATGCTCATCGCCAGGAAGATGCCTGAATATCTATGGGCAGAGGCAGTATCACACACCACATATTTGAGAAATCAGGCACCAACCCATGCGCTACAAGGCACAACACCGGAAGGGCTATGGAATCAAAAGTTACCAGATGTCAGTCACTTGCAGGAATTCAGCGCGCCAGTATACATACTGAGCAAAGGCATGAACAAATCGAAGCTAGCCGCTGCGAAATCTATGAAACATATATTTGTAGGCTTCACACTGGAGGGAGCAGGTGCAATCAAATACTACAATGCATCCACCAGACAGGTGAAGGTGTCAAGAAATTATAGATTCCTAAATAACCCCGTGCTGCAGCACGAGGGGGAGACAGACAGTGAGGACACACTGGCAGCAATGGGACTAGTGGATGCACAGTATCCTGAAGCTGAAGTGGTACCCATGGTCGACACCAGGAACGAGGCAAAGAGACCTCGTTCTGAGAGCGAACAAGAGCCCAGAAAGTCTAAAAGACAGACAGTGAGACACAACTACCAGGCGCTACATGACCCAGAACCAGATTGGACCTACTTGGACCACCAAAGTGGATACACCAAGGAGGAACTCAGCAACATCCAAAGCATCCTGTCTGCAGTAGCTGACAATGACAATCAAAATAATGGCGACCCAAAAACACTGCATGAAGCACAAGCATCAGCAGAGTGGCCAAAATGGGAAGAAGCAATCAGAACTGAGCTCACCCAACTGGAAGAGATGGGGACATGGGAACTAGCAGACAAACCCAAGGAGCAAACCCTAGTTGGAAACAAATGGGTGTTCATGAGAAAAACAAACAAAGAAGGGGAAGTTATCAAATACAAGGCCAGACTTGTCACCAAGGGATACTCACAGAAACCAGGCATGGAATACAACGAGACATTTGCACCAGTAGTGTGCCTGGAAACAATCAGGTCAGTAATGTCCACAGCAGCATTGCTAGACTGGGAGATCCAACAAATGGACATAAAGGGCGCATACCTAAATGGCATAATCAAAGAAGAAGTCTACATGGCACAGCCCGAAGGATTCGATGACGGCACTGGCTGAGTATGCCGACTCAAAAAGACACTGTACGGTTTGAAACAGTCAGATCGTGAGTGGAACATCGAATTAAACACGAGACTTACCAGCATTGGATTCAAACCGCTGAGGTCAGATCCATGCATATAGTACATCAGAAAGACAACGAATGGGATAGAGATCATCACTGTATGGGTGGATGACCTGTTACTGTTTGCAAACACTCTGAGGCTGATGGATGAACTAAAGAAACAACTGAAGGGCAAATTCGACATCACTGACTTAGGGGAACCAAAGAAAATCATCAGCATCGAAATAACATGCAATCGACCTAAAAAGATGATAAACATATGCCAGACCAGATTCATTGAGAGCATCCTCACAAAGGAGCAGATGCAGTCATGCAACCCAGTTGGAATGCCCATGGACCCAGGAGTGGTACTGAAAAAGAATGAAGGAGAACAGGACAGCGAGCTGCAGAAATGCTACGCATCACTGATAGGCTCACTAATGTATCTTGCTGTTGCGACAAGACCCGACATTGTGTATGCCATACACAGACTCAGTGCATTCACTGCAAACCCTAGCAGTGAGCACATGGGCACAGCTAAATGAGTGTTGAGGTACCTCATGGAAACTCGAAAAATTGGGATCACATACCAAAGCCACGACAATGCCAGTGTGCAGTTCTACAGCTGGATGGACACAGACTTCGTGAACAATCCACATGACCAGATATCAATATCGGGCTATGTGTTCAAGTTGGGAGAAGGAGCCATCACATGGAGCTTGAAGAAACAGAATGCGGTGGCATTATCATTCACAGAGGCAGAGTACACTGCAATGGCACACGCTGCACGAGAAGTAACATGGCTTAGAAATCTGTTTGAGGGATTGGACTTACCTCAAGGGCTCCCAACGATCCTCTACAGGGATAACCAGTCCACCTTGGCAATAGCACACGACCCACAGTATCATGCAAGGTTGAAACACTTTGATATCAAAAGCCACTACATCAGAGACAGTGTTCAAGATGGGACAATAAAAGACGTATACTGTCCAATGGATGACATGATTGCCGATATATTCACAAAGCCTCTGCACAAGCCGAAACATGTAAAGTTCATCTGCAAGATGGGCATGTCTTTGGCTTGAGGGGGAGTGTTGTCATTAGGCAAGCCGAGTGAGACAAGCCAAGACAACCAGACACATGTAACATGTGACATCCAAGTATCCACAATGTTCCCATCTTCAATAGCATTCCCACACCCATATCCATAGGAGCAAACTGACTCCTGAGCAAGGTATAGGGGACTAGGTAGAACAGTATATATAGAGGATAGATTAGACAGAAGCTATCATCCCAATATACATGTCATAACCTACAACAGGCACAATTTCTCACTGCCCCACAGTGGGACCATCCTGAATGCTATGCATTATGAGATAGTGTACTGTACTACTTACCACCTACCTTCCTTGTACATTCTTGTACTTATATCACCTTTCTCTTGTGCATGTCTTGGCACAACGGGCGTGGCTAGTATAACGCCTGACGTGGGAGTCACAGGTGATGTGAAGGAAACATATACTGCAATCAGCTCTGAACTAGTGCCCAAATCTTACGTGCTGCCGCATTCATCGCGTCTCGCCACATCTCCCCTGCCTTACCATCCACTCCGTTTGTACCTTCAAGGACATACGGAATCCCGCGGTCCCCACCCCAGCTCACGCCCCCGACCACGGGAAGTTGTGCTAGAAGATTGATTCCGAGCCGCGAGGCATTAGTTGGAGGTCCAAATAGCTCATGTACGGTATGGCAAGAAGAACATAGGAAGGACGCTTGATTGAGGATGAGACCTGTTATCTAGAGATGAAGCCAAACACAATGAAAGGTAAAGTCGAAGGTGTTAGACAAGACACTATTGCTCACTGGAATAGAAATCTTTTTAAACATAGAGACACCCCTTCTTACGTCTGTTAGTGCAACGTCCTGTGGAGTTGAGACAATCACTGCGCCTAGTGCATTTCAGATGACAATCAATATGTTGAATATGTCATCGAGGCAAACGAACCATCTACGATGACTAGTTGTCCCAATGTAAGAGGGACATCTCCTGTCCCTGGCGGCATGTCAATGATCAGTACATCCAGCCCGGAACCTGATCCCCAAGGGTCGCGCCAATCAACATCGAAAAGGAGTTGTTGCACGGCCTTTTGAACCATGAGGCCGCGCCAGACGATTGCGCCTTCAAATTCCGTAGAGTCGGGTGGTGGTTTAGGGACAAGGTAGCCCATAGACATCGTAGGAATGCCATGATTGCTTATTGGGATAAGGGCTCCAGCTAGTGGTAGAGAGTCACCTGAAAGCTCGAAGTGTGGGCCAGACGTAAACAAACCAGAAGTTAAAGGTGGGACATCTGAATATTGGAGTCCCATCAACGTAGGGACAGAAGGCCCAAATATATCCAAGTCAAGTATGCCCACCCTCAGTCGCTGAGGTAGCATTGCGAGAGAAAAAGCAAGATTGACTAAAATTTATTCATGGTTATTCATGTATGGGTTCTAATTATCAATCTTACCTGCTATTGTGCTCTTTCCAACACCCCCTTTTCCGCTAGCCACAATTATTGCTCGTTTGACATGTGGGATACGTCGTTTCTGGATTGGCCCAGTGCGCCGGGGCATCTGGGGTGCAGAGGGTGGACGAAAAGGCAGATTCTACTAAGACATGACGTGAGATAAGTTAGAGATGAGAGCTGCTGAGCTTACTAGAGGATTTTCATGGCTTTGGCTTGCGGTGGATGCGAAAGTACGCAGAGCTGCAGCACAACGTCCAACAAATGTTGAGGTGAACATGATTGATAAATAAATATTATGACATGCGCCAAATAAATCATGATCAGCCTTCGCAAGCTATTGCAGCCGGACCCCGAAAACCCCGCTCCTCGAGGAACCGAAAACACGTCACTTAGATCTTTTCTAAGTACTCGATTGTCCTCAATTTTAGATCATGGTGTGTTCCACCTCCAAAATGCGATTAGCACTTAACGTGCAGTGTAGGAAACAGAACCCCTGGCTGATGTCCTTCCCCCACGTCACGCTATCGAGTCGGATGATGAGGATGAATACAACCCCCTCTCGCCGAGTCACCAACAACTTGATGCAGTTCCAATTGTGCATATCACAATTGATGGCCAATTCTCCACTGGAAATCCCCTTGTCGTTGCATCAGGTCCCGCAGGAAAATTTTGGGCTGATGGAGCAGACCTAGGGGGACAGCAAGGGGCAATCTATATTAACAATGTCCAAGTAGGTACAAGCTTTACTAAGGTCTTAAATACACGGAGGCGAATGAGGTATTACAGGTAGGATCACTCTACAAGCCCTCGTCAACCCATGCAATTGTACTGGTTTCCGAGGCTACTGCAACGTTGCCGTTATGGTCTATGAACAAGTATGCGAATGATATCCTGGATCGCCTCCGCCCATCCGCGTATGTACTCTGCTGTTCTATGTACCGTGCTGACCATCTCGACCTCCCAGTATTTCTATACTCGACGTGTATGCCGCACAAAACTATATTTCATCCGAACTGTTACCAGTGCATGTGGCGTCCGTTCGTTATTTGTCTCTCCAGAGCATATCTTTGGTATGCCTAGCACTCAGATCAACGATCTCCTAACTGACAGATAATTAGGATCCCTTCCAGGTTTTTGACCCTCCGAATATCCTGCAGTCCACGGCAGCGGCCTTCATGTCTGCGATGAACATACGTACTCTTTCCTCTGATCGAATTCATGGTGGCGTGGTTTTACTCCTTCCATCACCAGAGATATCCCGAAATGCGCCGTCCAAAATGCCACCTAGCGAACTCCCACGTCCGTTAGGGGATCAAGTATGGCCTATTGAAATGATGATAGAAGTAAACGAAAGGCTGTTTGAGGTTGTTGGTGCGAAACGATCCAGTAGATGGGCACTCAGAAACGTATCCCCAGGTGGTGCACATAGCTTGTCAAAAACAGGGCGGAGCCTTTCAGAAGTCGGTGATGGTGGAATGTACATATGACTTAGAAAAACCTTCAAGTTTTGGTCGTGCCCCAAGGCGATCTAAACGTTGCTTAATTACTGTCATTCAGCGTTATCTTTGACTGAATTATGTAAGCGCGGTACATATATTAGTATGGCCATTATGGAGTCTGCAAGCATCAACTGGCAGCCATGGTGAGTTCTTGCTGAATTCATTTTTGAGGTGTGTCCTAACCAAATTTTAGAGTGACAATGCAGGTCATGTCGTTCGCGTTATCTGGTGAATACATCGTGGCTGATCGTTCAACAGAATACAAGGAGGCCTTCGCGCTCTTCGACAAGAAAGGTACCGGTGCTGTTCCTCGGGAGACACTAGGCGATCTCCTCCGCGCACTTGGCCAGAACCCAACTCAAGCTGAAGTAACAGAGATCATTGCAAGCGCGCCACGAGAAGGTCAGTCGGACGCCTGAATATCTGCACTAGTACTGAACCAACATTTTCGCGGGAAGTCGACTACAAGACATTCTTGACGATCCTTAATAGGCCAGACGGATTCAAGCCTGCAGGGACACCTGGTGCGTACGGTGTCACCCGCCGTGCCTAACAATATGCTGATCGCCAGGTAGAGGAATTTATCCGAGGATTTCAAGTGTTTGATAAAGAGGGGAACGGCTTTATTGGGGCTGGTGAGTTGAGATATGTGCTGACGCAGTTGGGCGAGAAGATGTCAGATGAGGAAGTCGATGAGCTGCTCAAGGGTGTTCAAATTGGCCCGTAAGCATGTTACTCCGTCTGCCGTTACACATGGCTAAGTGTGTACTCCAGCGATGGAAACGTAAACTACGAATCATTCGTGCGCACAATATTGAGCCAATAATCATGATACCTCGTATCGAACACCTGCATGTTGCACAAATAAAGTATCTATTCCATTCGAACTATGTTCAAATGGAATGCATAAAAATGTAGTATCAAGGGAACTCTAGTCACTCTCCGATTCATACTCGTCGTCAGAGCCATGTTCACTAGTGGGCTCATGTCTAGTAATATATTCCATGACGACCCGCTCTCCGTTCATCAGGCCAATCTCCGTCAAAGGCGTATTCGCCTGCCATCTAAACTCCCTCCGCGGGTATGCAGACACAAGTGTAAAGCCCCACCACTCTTGCCCTGTTGTCTGGCTCTGGATGAAGGATTCAAGTTGGGTGAGATTATCAACAGCTCCCTCCGGTGCTTGCAAGGGATCATCCTCTGGGCGAAAAGTGGACGGGATTAGCTGAGAGTCTACGAATGCATAGAGCGAAGTGAGGGTCGCCGATGGAGGAAAATTACGGACGACGCGTCCGTTTCCAGCGAGTTCAATGGCCAGTCTCAAGCCGCGTGCATCAGGTAATAGAAGACATCTGCGCATCCACTTCCTCCACTCCATGCGTATCTCTGATCTCTGCCTCTGCCTATCCGAATCTTCCTGCTTTCTTATCATTTCTTCTGCATGTTTTCGTGCACGCTCTTCTTCTTCCTTTTCTTGCTGCAACCTCGACTCGATGACCTCACGATCTCTCCGAGCTGTCTCCTCGAATGCACGATCTTGTTCCTCACGGATGCGCCGGTCGCGGTCACGGTCTTGTAACGCTGTCTTGAATCGTACAAGGAACGGTGTTACACGTGGAAGTAATTGTGTGTTGAGATGGTCGATTAATGTTGGAGCAGTTGTGGCTAAACGCCCCTGGTGACGTGAGAGGATGGTAACGACAGAAGCAGAGTTGGAAGAACCGCTATGGCGCCTAGGCTGAAGAGCGAGAAAAGCCAGGAAGGGATAGGTAGTTGCTTGTAATTTTTGGGAAGCTGGACAATCCATTATTCTTCTTGTTTTTCAGGAGAAATTCAATGAAACCCACCGTCCCATGCAGCTTTATCACGGATGTCTCCGCCCCAAACGATGAAGTCGTTATCCAGCAAAACATTAACGAAAGCTGGGTCGGTTAGGGTAGACCTGTGAACGATGAACAAGATGAAATCGCGTAATTTGAATATCATACACACCTCTTAAACTCAGCATCATCATCGTGCTCGGAACTGACAAGGATGACACATGCTATCCGTCCTTCCTTCTGACAAATGTCAATAACGTCCTCGTAACTGCCAGTAAAGAAGTCAGGTAAAATTTTCTGATTATCTTCTACAACTGCAGGTGGGTACGTATGACGCCTTGAAGTTGATGGTCCTGCTTCAAATCCCGTAGAGACTGCGTTCGGCATTAAACGCTTGGACGAACAAGCTCCTGTTTCTTCCTCAAGCTCTTGTACCCACCTCTGGATGGTGCTGCGCGAATCCAAAGAGCTAGGACGGAGGGAGTGGTAGGAGTTGGTTGTCGTGAATGGTAGGGAAGGGAATGGTATACGGAGAATACCAAACACGAAGCGCAGCACTCCGGACACGAGGTGCAAGGGGACAGCCAGTAGAGACCACAGAAAACTCCAATTCGAACGTGGGCTCTGGAAGGGGTGTCGTCAATCATAGCATAACTGAAAGACTAGACATTCGTACCCCCCCTCCACGTTGAGGACGGTGGATTGCGAGTGACGAATCTTGAATATCATCCAACTCCAACTGTGACGCTAGAGGGGACTTGCTTGAGGGGTTCGATTCTGACGCTGCAGGGGCACGATTCGAGGTCGTATTTTCATTGTCAAATAATAGGTCTGTGGCTTTCTGTGTGCGGGGTGATGGGGAATGGTTGCCCTCGAGCCTAGGACAATACGGACAAATGCTTACCTGAACATCCCATGCAACGCTTTCAAGCACAGCGATCACAAAGTCGGTATCATGTGGACCAAGTACACTTTGTAGCCGTTGCAGGGCTTCAATTTGGGCACCTTCAAGTCTGTCCATGGAGGCAATGGCTAAACTGCTGCAGACCGCAGTGTGAGGTCCTTGGTCATGTGACGACCCACTTTTTTCTTCTTGAATTGCACTGCCACTCTGCTCATTGATATGAGCCAACTCGTCACTGAAGAGGGTATGTTTCAACCTTGCAGTAAAATGTCTGGTCTTATATATATTGTCTATAGGGCCTATTACTGGTCATGAATTAAGGGATATCAAGGATGCAACTGATCTCTATCAGTCCGGTTCATTTAAGCTTCAGGTTTGGCCATCTCTGAATTCACAACTTTCAACTGACTTTTCTTCAGATTGACGCCCTTCTCCCCAATGTTCGACCAAAAGAGTCAGGTCGACAACAGCTCGACCAGTTTCTTATGTCTCTGCGCACCCATATCCTTTCTCTCCCTTCTATTCCATCCGAGAATCCTTTGACGGCTGCTCAAACTCTCGCTCGACAAGGTGTCGCTGTTCCATTTGCGCACCCTCTACCATCTCGTGATGACAAATGGAAAGTCGCATTTGAGCCTCCAAGGGAAATCGTTGTTGTTGGAAGTTGGGGAAATGGGATCGCAGTGAAGAAGAAGAACGGTGGTCGATTTGCTATCGACGTATCTGTGGAAATGCCTGAGGTGCGTTATACTCCAATTTGTTCTACCTCCCGCTGAGTCTTGTGCGACAGGCTCTTTTTCAAGAGAAAGATTATCTCGATGGGCGGTTCTTCCACAAGAAGTCATACTACCTTGCTGTTTTAGCTCAGTCCATTTCAACCAGTTTCGACGTTGACACTTTTTACGCATCTCCGCTTGGAGATCCTCGCCTCACAATGTTGGTAATAAGGCCACGAAAAGGTATGATGTGATCGTTTTTTGAAAACAATCAGTAACTGATATGTCGAAGGGAATACATCCCATGATTTCACTAAAAGCCATGTCGATATATATATTATCCCTGTCCTCTCTTCACCAAGTCCATTACCTCTAGCAAGGCTTTCCCCTTCACATTCGAATGTCCGTATATCTTCATCTGCGCCACCGTGCCATTCCCCAATCTACAACAACACCATCCTTCTTTCCACATATCCCAAGCTCTCCCTTTTATCCACTCATGAATTCAAAAATTCAGTGCCAGCATTTCATGATGCCCATACCCTTTTGCGAGTATGGGCCAACCAGCGAGGTTATGGCGATGGCGAATTATGCGTCAGTGGATTTGAGGGAAAAGGCGCATTTTGGACCGGATTGCTGCGGCTGTTAGTTTCAGGTGAAGAGGTTACAGCCACAAGGAACAAGAACGTGAAATCGAGGCGGCCACTGGGAAAGGGGTTGAGTTCTTACCAATTGTTCAGGGCCTCGCTGGATTTTCTAGGTAAAACCATCATTTTTCTTTATCGTGAAGATAGTTGATAGGAAGCTCAGCAAAGCATAAATTTGGTGAAGCACCAGTATTCACGAAGACAATTGATGGACACAAGGTATGCTTTTCTATATTGGCATGACATTCGCACGCCAACCTTACTCTCTGTTAGTACCCTCCGGAGGAGTATATTGCCCACCATCCAGCTGTTTTTGTGGATGAAACGTCTACTACCAATTTTTTGTCTGGTGTACCTCTGACTTCACTTGACTTGGTGGGTCCCACTGCTTACTTTGTGATATTCACTAATCAATCATCGTTAAGCTAAGCCACGATGCCAAAGAGACCCTGGAGCAGCTCAATAACAACGCCGGAACATCCGATGATACATTCGCTGAATGTTTCCTGAAAAGTAGGCGTAATATCTTCACTCGCTTCGACGCGGTGATAAGGTACGTTGATTTCTTCCTTACCGAGTGCATACTTGACATTATGCAGAGTGGACTTATCACGAGCCTCTCGGAGCCAGTCTGCGTTGGCACTTGTAGAGCACGGGTCTCCTGATGCAGCTCTTCTAGCTTCTGTGGCATCCATCCTACGTCGAGGGCTTGGTAACCGTGCCAAAGCGATAGCCATCCTTCAATCTGGTACCCCTTTCCGTCCTTTATCCTCAGCCCAAAGTCCCAACACGTCCACAATCTATATCGGCCTTATTTACGATTCTGCTGATGCATTTCGTCTCGTTGATCATGGACCTTCAGCAGAAAACCAAGACTCGGATGTCGCACAGGAGTTTCGGCGTCTATGGGGCGACCGTGCCGAGCTTCGTCGATTCAAGGATGGTCGTATTGCGGAAAGTGTTGTCTGGGAAGTCGCTACGTCAGATGAGCGTGCGCACATTCCAGTTTCCGTTGTCCAACATTTACTGCAACTCCATTTTGGCATTCCCGCCGAATGTTTGAGAACATTGCAAATACCGTTCGATAGCGTGCTCCGTTTGCCAGACGATGTCCGTCGTTTGCATCGGGCTGCGGGTGGGTACAAGGCTGCGTTAACAGCTTTTGATGATGTTGTCAGGAATCTAAAAGCACTGGACGAGCAGTTGCCATTAGCGCTGCTGAATGTCAATCCCATATCTGAATACCTGCGGTATACCTCAACATTTGTTCCACTACCAGTCCCTGCCTCAACTATAGTTGCATTGCCCGAGTCCCTGCGTTTTCTTCCAACCATTCCTATTATTCTCGGATTTGAGAAGTCATCTAAATGGCCGGATGATTTAAAAGCGATTCAGAAAGTCAAACTTGCTTTCTTCGAAAACATCGCTCGGTCACTTATGGCTTCAAACCCCGGACTGAAGGCATCTGTCGCAATTGGCCATAGCTCAAACCCGTTCCAAGGACATGCACAACTAGAGATCTTCACTGCTGAGGGCTGGGCATTTTCTGCATCGATCTGGCACGATCGTGAGGCCACTTTGCTTGACCGCATCATTGGTTCTAGTAAGGCAGTTACCCTCCCAAGTGATAAAGAACACAGTGTCCGGGAACAACGCGAAGCCAGAGCCGCCCGTGAGGTGTATACCCGGACATTTATCCATTCCCCACGTCACCATCGTGCTATTGCCAATCTTTGCCACAAGTACAGTGCGTACTCCGGAACGGTTCGCCTCGTCAAGCGCTGGCTAGCTGCTCATTGGCTTCTTCAGACCCACGTCTCAGAGGAAGCCGTCGAGATCATTTGCGCAAGACCATTTGTCGGCGGAAAGCAAGCATCAACCGAGGATGCTGCTACTGTGCCCCATAGTAAAGAACGTGGCTTCGCTCTTGTCATAGAATTCTTAGGGGATTGGAAGTGGGAAGAACCACTTTTTGTTCCGCTTTATGAGGATAATACTCTAGTCCCGGCCCCTGAAATAGTTGCGATGGGCGCCAAACAGGGCGTCTGGACCCTATCTACGGCTGAGGACAGAGCGGGACGAATGTGGACATCGCATGGTCCGGATTTCGTTGCTGCTCACCGTATTCACGCACTTGCTAAGGAGGCCAACAAAATAATTCAGGAGGCCGAAACGGACTTAGATATAAAGGTCAGTCGACAGGCCTTGATGCTATGAGACAGCTGATGTTGTCCTCTAGACTCTATTCTTACATTCCACCGATGACTACGACGTCCTTATCGAGCTGAACCCCGCTATTCTGCCAAGGTACTACCAAAACATCAACGCAAAATCCAGCGTTTGGTCGAAGGATTCTTGTCCAAGCGTAGTTGAGTCAACGCCCCGTCCAGGATTTGACCCCCTTCCCTTGTTTCTTGCCGATCTGCAGGTATGCATTTTCATGTGATCGCAGGCCGTGTTTTGACTCTTCCTCCAGAGTAC
>Ga0153958_1000239_pt1 | contig 12922 bp, 14 predicted proteins | sample TSFL042MetaG_FD_104719 | JGI IMG/M metagenome (GOLD analysis project Ga0153958, IMG submission 104719) | Attine ant fungus gardens microbial communities from Florida, USA - TSFL042 MetaG | ecosystem: Host-associated > Fungi > Mycelium > Unclassified | place: USA: Florida, Wekiwa Springs... | reverse complement strand
GATTTCCCCATCCGAAGAGGTCAAATATTGTGCTCATATCTCATGGTGTCGTGGAATTCTTCTGGTCAATTGAGCATAATGAAAGCGTAAGTCTAATATCGATTTCCCTCTTGATTCAACAATCAAGGTACTTAATCTGACGCACAGAGTTTTTTTGTCAATAACCTGAAGAAGCGGGTGAATATGTTTCAGGAAAGACAACTTTCTGGTCAACAGGATTTATCAATGTAATGGCTCCCTTCCGCCTTGTGCTGCCACGGTATATCATGTTTACCATCGTCATTCCAGAACGAGCATGAGCATTCGAGAAGACGCTGATTATGAATCAAGTCTTGAATCGCACACTTCCACCTCGGCTCTCCCAAAACCTTTGCAGAACAAGTTGCAGAATAAAGACCTCTCTCTCTCGATGCCCTCCGCCAAAACTCTAGGGGAACGATTTCATCCCTATAATCGTTTCTCGAGACGGCCCGCCTTCGCTCAACAAGGTAACGGTACAATCAATCAAGCACCCCAGAGTAAGCCAGTCAAGGCTACGGACTCAGGCCAGAGAGGAGCTGAGAGGTTTCTGAGTAACATGGAACAATCATTGGGATTGTCAAAACAAGAACCCATTGAACCTGCTATACCACCAGTATGTGAATGGTCTTGACTTGAAATATTGTTCACATACTTTGTAGCCCGTTACCACAACACCCTTAGCGCCTGCAGCTTCGTTGATGCAAAGGAAGAATAGTTCCCCAGAACTGTCGATTAAAAGAGTGAACCGCTTGCATTTTGATTCATTTAATTATTCACATTCGCTTAGGAACAGATATCCCCTTCTTTGGCATTCTCAACGCCTCATAGTGTTCACGTTGGGCCGCCGCATATTGACCTCACGCACGAATCGGCTGAATCAGCCAACTCTTCCAACTCTTCACGAGTGTCCTACTCAACAACGTCCGACAAGATATCTGTCGCTGCCGATCAAATTGCAGCAAGCCCAAGAATCCCTGATTTGCAACATTTCTCTCACCCTTCATCTCCGCTACAGACTTCCAGAGCGGAGGATCTTCTTTCAATCCAAAATCTCAACAGAGAATTACTCAATTTGAGGGCTGGGATTTCGGCTGCCCTGAACAGGCAGGATGTCGTTGTTGAGGAGTTGAGAAATCTTGGCGTCAAAAGCATTTCTTTTGAACATTCTTTGGTCGAGGCTAAGACTGGAACAGGTGAGTGCATAAAGGACCTTCCTGTAAGCTGACTATATATGAGTCCTACAGCAATGAAAGTACGATGGGATGAACTTGAAAAGGAACTTGAGGCTTCCAGAGCAAAAGAAATTGAGCTTAGGAAAGAACTCCAGGTTGAAAAGTTGCGACGATCAGAGATGAAGTCAGTTTTGGAAGATATCCAACGAGAACAAAAATCTCCTTTTGTCGTTCCTGCTCTTTTAGAAACGTTTATCCAGATTTCTCAGGCTTCTACGGCCGCAACACTTCACAAAATATCTCTCGCTCCAAACCAGTCATGCGATTAGGTCGAACTATACATGAAGATGCTTTTTTTCTACTACTATTGATTTGCATTAGAAATCACTCTAATTCAAAGTGGAATAGAGGTCACCTAATATGATATTTGAGAAGGCGACGGAGGCATCAGGTCAGGGTGATTCGACCTGGTCCTGCTAGTAGCGCAAGTTCCATGAACAAATCTTGACGTAGAAGTATCGCCGTTGCTGGACCGTTAAAATCGAGTCAGAGCATGTTGGCTGCGTGGTCACCCCAAATACTCATGACCAAGACCATGCCATTGGCCATTGCCATACTCATCTGTGTCGCCAAAAGCGACCTTCTGTTGGTCACAGAAGTCCCAAGTGATGGAGTTAAGCTGACAGCGACCTTGGTATTCTGGATGACTTGATCATCTTTTGAACATAGATGCAATGAATTCATTACCTGAGGCTGTGATTTGGTTGACAACAGTGATCTTGGAACTGGTGTTGATAGTCTTGCCTCTAAAAAGATTGGTCACCTATTGGGAAGGAATTTAAGTCACAGCTGTCAAAATCACAGAGACTTGGCAAAACAGCTAAGTCATTATTTATTTATATTTCTTTTCTTTTTCTTTTCTTTTGGACTTACTACACAAGGAAGAAGTGCAGGAAAGTCATTGCTTCTCTTCCTCTAACCACCACCATCTCCTCCCTTCTGGCTGTGATGGCTGTTGGGGGGACTACTATACTACCAAACCTCTTACATTAATATTGTTATCATTCACCTTCCAATGTTTATCTCTGCCTGTCCTTTGAGACAGCATCTTTTCCTTCTTTATTATACTGGATGCATGAGTACCATGCCACATGTTCAGTACCTTCAACCTGGTGTAGACTCATCAAGTTGTGAGCCTCTTGGTTCATAGGAAGGTACTTCAAGTAGTCATTTCTGCAAATGGGGCAGACTGGGAGGAGTACACTAAGCTCTAGAAAGTCTATAACGCCCTTGGCCTCTGGCCCTTTTCCCTATAGATCATCCTGAAGTCATGTATCAAGACACCAATAGTTAATAGCTACTTGAGGGTACTTGGTTTCTCTGTGACCTACAAGGAAGAGTCTTAGTACTTGCCCATAGGTAGGATACCTTGCTCCTTATCTACACCTTGTTAGAGAGGTAATCCTAGGTAAGCCGACCAGAAGAGACTGGAATAGCATGAACTGTCCTTGGCCCTTTCACATAGAGCTTTGGCTTATAGTGGAAATTACTGGTACCTTCCCAAAAGGGGATCTGACCAAAGTACTAGAGATGGTGTCTGTGATTTTGCATACAATGTAGAAGGGTTGTTTGATCAGGGCCCAGAATGTAGAGTAGGAGTTGAGTCAGCATGGCAAGTACATGTGTTAGAAGCTAGGTCTCCTTCCTTTTTCTATAATTAGTCTTTTCTTTTTTTCAGTACCTACACTTCTTTGCCTTGTCTTAGTTAGTGTAGGAGGTGCATTTACAACATACATCAAGGGTCTATAGTCTCTCTTTCTCTGTACTACCACAGACTGTGTCACAAACTTCATTTGACCATATCTCCATTAATTCTTTGATGATTCTCATAGTCTTAATAGCTACAAAAAGCCCTTGAAAAGACCTTTTGATCAATGCCATGTAAGAAAGCTAAACTCTAAGCTAGAATTAAGCCAACTGCTCTTTGTTCAGCAATTGACAAAGAAAACTCAATAGAGTTCCTATTAGATTTTCTACACTACTTATACAACTACTATATGGTCTGTGTACTACTTTCCCATGCCTATTATGTGACCCATCATGTGATATCATGTGATGTGACTATGTGACTTCCTGTCATGTGACTGTGACTATGTGATACTTGTAACATAACACTTTCCTACACTCCCTTCTATATAGTAAGTCCAAGATAAAAGAAAAATAAATAATGACTTAGCTGTTTTGCCAAGTCATGACATGCCAATCATGTCTTAAGGTGATCAATATTCACTGAGATATTAAGCAAATTAATAGGTAACTACTATGTTACTATTTATTAAATCACTGATATCTCAGAAACTTGATTGATGCTTTGGTTCTAGGCTCAGCAGAAGCTTTCTTCATAATGCTCAGAATGAGCCTACAACAACCTTAAGACAATTAATATTAGTGGAGATATGAAGGCCTCAATGTTTGCATATGAACTTTATTAATTACCTATAAATAGTCATCTGTCCTTTTCTTAGAACAAAGGATAGCCTCTATAAGGTTAAGTTATCACTATATTAAGCACAAAGGCACTACCATATGTAGAACAATAGATAATAGCATATAATGATTTGTCCTAGTAGACAGACTATCACAATTCTGTATATAAGGACTCATAGTCTGAGGATTAGATCTTAGACTTAACAACATCTTTTGTTGCCATCTAAACTTTGCTTCTAAGACCCTTTGAGCTCTAGAATCCATAATCACAAATAAGTAAGTGACCATTTGTAATACTAACTTTGCTTATAAGCACTTTTTGAAGCCATCTTCAACCCAATCACAAATAGTAAGTGACTATTTGTGATAAGTAGTATACAAGAAATAAATGAGGACTCTATTGAGTTCTCTTTGTTAACTTAGATAAGAAGTAGGATTAAGCGCTCTCTGCTAAGTCTTACACTTTGACTGTCTTTCTCTGTTACTGTGCTTTTTTCTCTTTAGAATATTACTACTATTCCCTAATTTTACTATGGTTTCTTTTTTCCTGTCCTGTATTCTGGACACAGGATCTCTCTCCTTTCTTCTCCTATTACTTTTTTTCCTATTACATCTTTTCTTTTACATTTGACACATTGTACTCTTGTTATTTCTTCTCTCCTTACTTCTTTCTCTCTCTTTAGTTCTATGCTTTCTAGCAAAGTTCATACTATATATTTTTCAGTTGTCTTTCTTGAAAGAACCCTTGTTCTTAGTTTTTATGGATTTAGACCCTCTTGCCTTCACATTCCCTATAATCCACATAAGTTGTCATTATTTTCTCTATAATCTTCTATTCATTTTCAAGTAGGAGTGCACCTTCTGGAAACATACTCTACTCATCATAATACTCTTATGCCTTTTCTTATATGAGATGCACTAGCCTCCTTTCTTGCTATGCCTTTTGTGGTCTAGCCATATACACTGATTTTTTCTTCCTTCTTCTCTTTTCTACCTCAATATTTGGGTACTTCTACTTATAGTACCCTATCACCTAACATCTAAAATACTTGACTTTCTTTCTTTCCTCTTCTACTTCTTGTTGCCTAATATATCCTCTACCTTCTTTACTTCTCATTATTCTGCTTGCTAATATCTCAAACTTATTTTGGGAGTTTGATTTTCCTTTCTCTTTCTTCTTGTTCCTTGTTATGAGAGCCCCAGAAAGGATAGAGTTTCCCATGCATTTGAACATTTGATCTCTAACATCAAATCGTATAATGAAGACAAGATATAAATAGCGTGGGAAAATCAGGTAATTATATCACATGATAAAGTTATGTGATCATAGAATGTTCTGGAAGGACATGTGATCATATAATAGTAAAGCACAGCCACTTGTAAAGTAGTATAAGTAGGTAGTCAAATCCAATAAAGAACTCCATCGAGTTCTTCCTGAACACTCATCTTGGGTGGTCTGTGAGTCATCAAGACTTAGCAATAACATAAGAACTCAATACCACTTCCAAGTACTGATTACCTCAATCTCTGCTCATATTTGTTCTATGTGCAGTTGGTTTAATTCTAGCGCTACGAGCAAGTATCCCTACTACTACTTATTCTCTTATCTTTCTTGCTAGTGAACACAGTGCTCACAAGCCTCTTGGATAGCAGGCCCTAGCTATAAAGGGGACTTCTCAGTCAGAAGAGACTGAGGGAGGAAACAGTACACCAAGTCTGGGTGTGCAGTCGAGTCCTAATCTTCAAATCAAACTAGTTACCTACCTTCTTCTTTGTATAAGCTCTGTGCTGTTGTCTATTGTGATGAATACATGCAGGAGGTCAGTAGTTACTTTTAGAAGGCCACTTAGCTTAGGAGTTCTCTTCTTAGGGGCAATCATATACATTTTGATTAGGGCAGTAGTCAATAAGGCAGTAAAAGTCTAGACAGGAGAAGATTGCACTCCTTATTAGACATAGCCTTGAGTTTGTCCTGGATCAAGAATCAGACCAAGGAACCAAATCCAAATACAAATTATCACCTTCCCCATTACCATTACCACCATCACCACTACTAATGTCTCAATAACAATAACAACAACAGGGGGAACCCTCCTAGGCACCTGCCTCCTGCCAACTAACCAGAGAGGAGCAACTTCTTGCCATGATCACCACCCTGCAACAACAGGTTAACACTATGCTCCTCCAATAGCAAAAGAGCCGAGTAAAGGTCGTGAGACCTCAAGTATTTAGCAGAAAGATGGAGGAGGTAAGCATGTTTATTAATGCAGCTCGCATATATATCAGAATGAAGATAACAGAGGAAGCAGCAATGACCCAGGTGGCCTGGATATTATCTTATGTGCAAGGGGGAGTAGCAGAAGCATAGAAGGACAATTTGTTGGATGAATTAGCAAAAGGAGAATCAAAGGTGGAAACAGTGGAGCAGATGTTTTCAAAAATTAGAAATGATTTTAGGGAAATGTCAGAGGAAGAGAGAAAGATTAAACAGCTGAGGACAATAGAGCAGGGAGAGAGGACATGCGACAAGTATATTCAGGAGTTCAAAAAGGTTGTTAGGAGAAGTGGTTATGAGGGTCAACCCCTTATTGAGGAGTTCAAAAGAGGCCTCAATGGGGCCATCAGGAGAAAACTAGCAAAGGCAGAGGAACCGCCATCCACCATAGGAGAGTAGCAAGAGAGGGCAGTAAAACTAGACAGAAATCAAAGGCAGAGTAGAGCAGAAGAGAGGATATTGGGGAAGAACGCAGTATGCCCAGGGGGAAATGCATAGCCAAGGGAAGGATATGGAGGGGGATCATATAGAGAAAGAGGGGGGCAGATAACCTGGAGGGTAGGAGGCCAGTACACAGGAGTAGGAAATAGGGAAGAAAATTCGTTTAACAGAGGAGGAAATCAGTCAGGTCCATGGAGAGACCCAAATGCAATGGATATCAATAGAGAAATAGGAGGAGATAGGAGGTATTATCACTGTGGAAAGTTTGGCCATATAGCCTAGAATTGTTGGAATAGAGAAAAAGCAAGAGTAGTGGAGACGCCACAAGAGTCGACAAAAAAAAATGGAGGACAGTGAGCTCTCAGCTGGCCTCCAATAATCTGTACAGTATATTGTACCCAGAAAAATTGGGCAATAAATCAAAATTTTACAATAATACTGAGAGAGTAAGAAACATGTGATGCACATTACAACTGCTAAGAGAAGTATGAATGAAGGTCGGGTTGGAAAAGCTAGAAAGTCATGAAGGGGTGGCAGTGAAAGCTCTACTGGATAGCAGGGCAACAGATCTATTTATGGATATGACCTTTGCAAAAGAAAAGGAATTCAAAATGGAAAGGATAAAGAACCCTTTACTAGTCAAAAATATGGATAGAACAGTAAATGTGAGAAGAGCAATAACACACCAGGTTGAGTGCAACATGTTTTTCAAAGGACACATAGAAAGAGTCAGAATGGATGTATGTAATTTGGGGGAAACAAAGGTCATATTAGGGATGCCATAGCTGGTTGCCTATAACTCAGAGATAGATTGGGAGAAAGGAGAGGTAAAAATGATGCGATGCCCACCTATATGTGGGAAAAGGAAGCAAGAAGAGAAAAGGGAAGTAAAAAGGGCAGAAAAGGATGAAGACAAAGAGATGCTAAGGGAATTAGTGCCCAAGAGATTTTGGAAATGGAAGAAAGTATTTGGGAAAAGAGAGTTGAAAAGAATGCCAGTGCAAAAGGCCTGGGATCATGCAATAGAGTTGAAGAAAGGGTTTACACCAAAGAAGGGGAAGGTGTATTCATTATCAAGGGAAGAAAGAGAGGAAGTACAAGTGTTCATAGAAGATCAACTATAAAAAGGGTATATCTGACCCTCCAAATCACTGCAAACCTCACCAGTACACTTTGTGGCAAAAAAGGATGGTAAAGGAGGATGGTACAAGACTATTGTCATATAAACTAGTAGACAGTGAAAAACGGATACCTATTGCCACTTATCATAGATATTCTGGATGTATCACAAATGGTCACTTACTATTTGTGATGGGTGCTTTGATACTTTAAAGAGTTCAAAAATGCAAAGTTAAAGCAGTGATAAAAGATGTTGTTAAGTCTGAGGTCTAATCCTCAGACTATGAGTCCTTATATACAAAAAAGTGATAGTCTGTGCACTAGTACAGATCATCACCTGATTACTATCTATTGTTCTACATATGGTAGTGTCTTTGTACTAAAATAATGATAACCTAACCATATAGAGGCTGTCATTTTTTCTAAGAAAAGGACAGATGACTATCTATGGGTAATTAATGAAGTTCATGTGCAAACATTGAGGCCTTCATATCTTCACTAATATTAATTGCCTCAAGGTCATTCTAGGCTCATTCTGAGCGTTATGAAGAAGGCTTTTGCTGAGCCTAGAACTGAAGCATCGATCATGGCGGTTTTCGAGATATTAGCAATTTAATAAACAGTAACATAGTAGTTACCAGTTGATCTGCTTAATATCTCGGCCATTATTGATTGCCTCGAGACGTGACTGGCATCGATCAAAAGGTCTTCTTAAGGGCTTTAAGCTGGCTTTAAGACCATGGGAATAGTAGAAGATTTGGTGGAGATATGACCGAATGAAGTTTGTAACAGAATAAAGTAGGGAAAAGAAAGATGTTTACAAAGTTAGATCTAAGATAGGGTTACAACAATGTCAGAATCAAGGAGGGAGACAAATGGAAAGCAGCATTTACTATGCATATCAGAGTATACAAACCCACAGTAATGTATTTTGGGTTAACAAATTCCCCTGCTACCTTCCAGACAATGATAAATAACCTCTTTCAGGACCTTATAAATCAGGGAGATACAGCAACCTTCATTGATGACATCCTAGTAGCAACAGATACAGAGGAGGGGTATGACGAGTTGGTAGAGGAAGTATTAAAAAGGTTGGAAGAAAACGACCTGTTTGTAAAACCAGAAAAATGCAAGTGAAAAGTAAGAGAGGTAGAATTCCTAGGGGTAGTAATTAGGCCAAGAGGAGTAGAAATGCAAAAAGAAAAAGTGAAAGGAGTGCTAAACTGGCCAGCACCAAGAAACGTCAAAGAGGTACAGAAGTTCCTAGACCTAGCCAACTACTATAGAAGGTTCATAAAGGACTTTGCTAAAATAGCAGCACCATTACATGTGCTGGTCAGAAAGGAGCAAAAGTAAAAGTATGAAAAGGAGCAAGAGGAAGCGTTTGGGAAACTAAAAGAAGTGTTCATGACAGAACCTGTTTTAGCAATACCAGACATAGATAGAGAAATGAGAGTAGAGGCGGATGCCTCGGACTATGCGACCAGAGGAGTATTGTCGTTGAAGTGCAAAGATGGCAAGTAGAGGCCAGTGGCCTTTATCTCAAAGTCGTTAAACGCTACAGAGTGAAATTATGAAATCCACGACAAAGAGATGTTAGCAGTTATCAGATGTCTCGAGACATGGAGGCATTACTTGGAAGAAGCAAAACTGGAATTCGAAATCTGGATGGACCACAAAAACCTCTAGTATTTTATAACAAGTCAAAAGTTGAATCAACAACAAGTACGATGGGCCTTATATCTATCACAATTTAACTTTACCTTGAAACATGTTCTAGAAAAGAGCATAGGGAAGGCAGACAGACTGAGTAGAAGACCAGATTGGCAAGAAGGGGTAGATAGGGATAATGAGGATCGAACACTAATAAAACCTGAGTAGGTTAGAAGGGTAGAAATGATAATAGAAAAAGAAAATTTGAGAGAAAGAATAAAGAAGGTACAGGAAGGAGATGAAAAGGTAGTAAAAGCAGTGGAAGAACTAAAGAAGGCAGAAGTAAAGGCATTAAGAGATGAGGAATAGGAAATAGAGAACGGAGTAGTACTGAAGGAAGATATATATGCCAAAAGAGGAACTTAGAGGGGAAGTAATACAATTACACCATAATACCCCAGTAGGAGGGCATGGAGAGAGATGGAAGATGACAAAGCTGGTTACCAGAAACTATTGGTGGTCAGGAGTGACGAAAGAAGTAGGGAGATATGTGGATGGATGTAATGCCTACCAGAGGTACAAGAATTGAAGCGAAACACCAGCAGGAAAGTTGATACCTAATGCAATCCTAGAGAAACCATGGAGTTATATTTCGGTAGACTTCATCACAAAGTTACCATTAGCTCAGGGATAGAATGCGATTTTAGTAGTATGCAATAGGTTTAGTAAAATGGTGCATTTATAGCAACTATGGAAAAGACATCAGTGGAGGGACTTGCAAAGCTGTTTTAGGATCAGGTATGGAAGTTGCATGGACTTCCAAAAAGTATTGTATCAGATAGAGGGGTGTAGTTTGCAGTAGGAATGATGAAAGAGTTAAACAATTTGCTAGGGATTCAAACAAAACTTTCGATGGCCTATCACCTGCAAACAGATGGGCAGACAGAAAGGGTAAACCAGGAGTTAGAGCAGTACCTGAGGGTTTTTATCAACCACAGACAAGAACAGTGGCCGGATTGGTTAGAGATAGCAAAATTCGTGTATAACAACAAAATTCATGTGGCAACAAAAGTATTGCTATTCAAAGTAAACTACAGCCAAGACCCAAGGATGGGATTCAAGAGAAGAAGAAAAGGAAAGTATGAAGTGGCAGGAAAGTTCATAGAGAAGATGAGGAAGATCTAGAAGGAGGCAAAAACAGCACTAAGGAAAGTGCAGGAGGAAATAAAGAAGTTTGCAGACAGGAAACAAGAGAAGGGTGAAGAATACAGAGTAGGAGACTTAGTACTGCTAAGTACAAAGGACTTGAAATGGCAAATGAAAGAAAGAAGATCAGAAAAGTTGATAGAGCACTTTATAGGCCCCTATAAAATTAAGGGAATCATCTCTAGTAATGTAGTAGAGTTAGAATTGCCTAAATCGATTAGAATACACCCTGTAATAAACATAAGTAGAGTACGACTCTACAAACCACAGGTAAAGGGGCAAAAGAAGATACTACTGAAACTGGTAATTATTGAGGGGAAAGAAGAGTTCGAGGTAGAAAAAATCTTAAACAAAAGAATAGTGCAGGAAAAAGAGAAGTTTTTGGTATGATGGAAGGAGTATACAACAGAAGAAGACACATAGAAAAATAGAGAGAATTTAGGAAACGTGAAAGAGTTAGTAGAAGAGTTTGAGAGGGAGTATGGGGAAGAAACAGAAGAACTTAGGCAACAGGAGCTAGAAAAAGAAGAGAAGGAATTTAGCTGGGAATTGCCAAAGGAGTTTATGGCAAAATTACTATATAGTTGGGGGAGAAGAAGGTATAAAAGGAAGAGAGAGAAAAGGTGGGATGAGAATTGGAGTCAATAGAAAAATTCCTCAGAACAAGAAATCTTAAAGGGGGAGCCATGTTATGAGAGCCCCAGAAAGGAAAGAGTTTTCCATGCATTTAAACATTTGATCTCTAACATCAAATCATATAACAAAGACAAGATATAAATAGCATGGGAAAATCAGGTAATCATATCATGTGATAAAGTCATGTAATCATAGAATATTCTGGAAGGACATGTGATCATATAATAGTAGAGCACAGCCACTTGTAAAGTAGTATAAGTAGGTAGTCAAATCTAATGGAGAACTTTATTGAGTTCTTTCTGAACACTTACCTTGGGTGGTCCTTGAGTTATCAAGACTTAGCGATAACATTCCTACAGTTATGGGTGTGCCCAAACTTCTTATATTCTTAGTATTTTCTTTCTTGCTTTCCTTTTAACTATACTCTTAATAAAGCAGTATATGCTTTTTTTAAGTAGGTTTTTTATAAGTTGATGATATTGTTGTTAAGACATTGTGTTGATGCCTCAAGATATGGAATTAAGGGTTAATCTTACTTATGCTATGTCTATTAGGCACAAGATCTTTATCTAACCAAATACCTATCTTCTTATTGACTACTGTCCTAATACTAGGGCTACTCTATTACTTTACAGGGAAGATCCCTACTCTACTAAGCAGTCTCCTAAGGAGTAACTGCTACTTTTTTACATGTATAGGTGACAATGTACCTTTAGCACAAAGTTTATAAAGTGAAAGTTTTACAAGTAATCTAACAAGTACTACCCAATTGTAAGGTCAGGTCTTGGATATAATACCTGGGTTTGGTACCACACCTTCACTGGTAGTCCCTAACTGACTACCAAGTCCCCTTTACAGCTAGGGCCTGCTATCTAGACAGACTAGCAACTTAAAATAATCACTAGTTGAAACAATTTAGAGAATAGAGAATAGACAAGGCTTGAGGTGAGCAGTGTCCTAGAAGTGATATTGAGTTCTTCTGTCAGCAACTGACTTAAGATCCTAGCCTAGGGTTTAGACCAGGAGGGGCTCTTTAGGGTTAGAAGAAAACTTGATGGAGTTCTCACTTGATTCTGCTATACTATATATACAATTTAGACTATTTGTCCTTGTTTATTCTACAAGTGTTTACTAGTCACTAGTTCAACTCCAGTCTATGTCTGTTTTCCTAGTTATGGTTGAGACAACTCATGACAGGAGCAAAGCAACCTAAAAGACAACACTGTTTGCTACTGCATAGACTGTTATAGGAAGGAAACATAGCAATCTGACAGACAACACTGCCTGCTGCTGCACAGACCATTGTACAAAGGGAGCAAAGCAACCTAGCAGACAACACTACCTGTTGCTACATAGACTGTTGTAGGAAGGGAGCATAGCAGACTGACTTCAACACAAACTTAATAACACAGAATTAGTAGAGGGTTCAAGATGGGCCAGAGCCCCTGATGAAAACCTTGTTGTAATTTACTCAATAGTTAGTTAGAATGCTACCATTAATGGAAATTTCTGACATAATCTAGCAACTTGAAGGCTCAACTCACCAGTTAGCTCTCTGTTCGCTTTTAGATCTGCCCATGGCAGGCTCTGGCAACCATTGTTCTTTTGTTCTCCTTGCTGAATTTCATATCTTTGAAGGCCCTCAGCTCAAATACCAGTTTCCTCAACCCCTTGGTGTTGATGAGAGGTACATCACTACCTTGCAACTACCTATATGAGCCAGGATTGATCCTCCAAACCAGTTTACTTGCATCATCAATGCTTCCCGATGGTGCAGAAGCGCAGTTGGATGATTGGACCGTTTTTTTTCTCAACCAGAAGCCGTTCAACACAATATCCCCTGTGTTAGCTCTCGATAGTCCAGATATCCAGACCACCGCTTTACCGGGCTGTAATGCCGAGGATAGCAAGT
>Ga0153958_1000237_pt1 | contig 12961 bp, 10 predicted proteins | sample TSFL042MetaG_FD_104719 | JGI IMG/M metagenome (GOLD analysis project Ga0153958, IMG submission 104719) | Attine ant fungus gardens microbial communities from Florida, USA - TSFL042 MetaG | ecosystem: Host-associated > Fungi > Mycelium > Unclassified | place: USA: Florida, Wekiwa Springs... | reverse complement strand
TTCTTGGGTTGCAAACCACCATCCTTGAGCGACTCCCCTTTCTTCTGAAGCAGAACTCGCTCAAGTTCTGACGAAGCATCCAACCTAGTTTTGCACTTCTCCATGTTTAGCTCTGATTCTTGCAGTGCACGTTCGTAACGGGTAGCCAGCTCCTTGGTCTGGGAGGGAAAGAGGTCAAAGTGATAAAGAAAGCGTAACCGTGCAACTCACTTGCTTTCTGTTCTTGTCTACCTCCTTTGAGAGAGAGGCCAGCTCATCGCTCATTTCGTTTAACCGTTGTGCAAACCGAATCCTGTTCTCTGCCATAACTTCATGGATTTTCATGGATGACTGCCAGGCATTCACGAAAGACCTGTTAATCGTGATCAGTGACGTACGACGAACGCGTATGCCATAGTTACCCAGCCTTTCCGTCGTTCATAGAATAAACCTCAGATGTACTCCGGGAAAGCTTCTGCAAACTCTTTCCATATTCTTCTTCTAAAACTGCTCTTTTCTTGAAGAATACCGAAGCTTCCTGTGTATCGAGGGAACGTCATAAGATGTCTATATCGGCTGAACAACTTTAAATGAAGTCACGCGACACGACACCATGCTCTGTTTGATCCGATCCAACAGTAGCGGAACTCCACACTGTCATGACGCGGAGACATTAGTGGAAGAAAGCCATGCTGGAGGATACTTACGTCCAACTCGCATAATACTCTTAACACATTTTCATCAAAGCTGGGTTCCACAAGACTAATAGCGTCGGCAGGGAGCGCGGATTGTGCATCCTTGTGTTCGATAGTTACCGGAACGCTATCTCGCCATCTCGAGGTGGACGATCGACCCAGCGAGTCAGAGCTTGACCTAGGAGGAGGCGATGATGATTTCACTGGTAGCAGAGACAAGGCAGGTGCCGTGGCAGATTCGTGAATGAGGGACGGATTATTAGGTCGGAACAAGCCGTGAATGGGAGTTTGGTTGGTATTAGGATCAGAGTTATCTGTCGATTCCCAAGCAGTCGAGGAGTAGCCGTCATCAGCCATGGCTACATTCAGCAGGGTTATAGAGCCTCGAGAATGTAGCGAGCAAAGGATCCCCAAGAGTATCCAGTTCCTCCCAAGCAGACAACCACCAAGGATTATGTAATCTTCCCTCAAACAAGGATGCAATCGTTTTAGTTGGCAGTCGTCTCCAACAACTGATACAACCGAGGGACGGGAATGTAAGTATCCGTCCCGTGTTTGTTGAGGGTCTTCCATCATGTACAATAAGTTTAACATGGCCCGCTTGGTATGAACTCGTAACAAACACCAGCAATGTTGTGACCTACGTCGCAATTGTAAAAATGTATAGATAATGCCCACAGGCGTAACTTAGTAATTATAAGTAGCTTTCTGCATTGAGATTTCTCGACAGTCTGCGCAATAGTCACTCATTCATACATACGAATCCGATAACTGTTCGAAAACAATCGTTTGCGGGGAATATCCTTCCGTGGGCGAAATCATGTACAGTAAATGGTTTAACGGATATCACACAAGTTCACATCGTAGTGGCAAAAGCAAAGTATGAACGACGTGCGAGAGACTGCGTCAAATGAAAAATCCTGCCTCAGAAAAAGTGTCGGGGAGAGTCAAAAACACAGCCATGTGCTATCTGATTTCTTCAACCACAACGCGCGCAAGGAGCATTGAGCTGTTCCATGATCAATCCTTGATCAGGAAGCATTCTGGTGGACGTGAGTTCGCGGTCGACTTTGCCAAGTACAATATGTACCTTTGAGCGCAAGTAGTTCCGCAGTTGTGCGTGCCACTCATGCTATGGGAGGGACTGAAGTAACAGTTCCTACTGTGACAGTCGACCTGCGTATTGACCTGTCGTTAATGGAATGTGCCCGTAGTGCAGTCAATACTGTACCACTTGTTGTTTAGTGACAGACTGGTGGCCGCAGGTGTACTCTGCATACTGAATGATTTTGTAGCACATTCCGGGAAATTGGCTAGTTGGGTGGTGATGATTAGGCTGCTTTATATGTGCTATGTTTCGTCAAATCAATGTATTCCACCTGACAGCCGAAACCGATGAACACGACTTGCTTTATTGAGTTTCGTCAGCTGTCCTTCCTTGCAATCTGGTTGGCGGTGGAAAGAAAAGCCCCGCTCCACTTGGGTTATTCGAATCCATATCTTGCCGTCCTACCATGGCCCCGGGTCATGGCGCTGAACAGAAAAAGATACGTTCAGTGAAATCCAAGCAAACAAACCCGCTACAACGGCAGATCACCGGTCAGATAAGGGGTAATGGCACTAATAACCATATGGAGGCCGTGATCACTGTCCCGGAGACCAATGAGCTGTCAGAAGGACGGAATCTCAAGGATGCTCACCAATGAAAATTCATGCTCTTATGTTAACTACATATTGCGAGCGCATGTGGATGCTTACCGTTTAGAAAGGGCAAATTGGGTTAGTCCTAGACTGTTACTTTCATCCATCCAATCTGGTTGACCGGCCTGTCGTGTTCAGCTGGGCTGAAGCACGATTTTCTCGCCTTCACTTGACATATTAGGATTCTGTTGGGCACATGCAGCTTGGCAAGATAAAGCATCTTCGGAGTGCCATAATTGAATGGAAGGTTCCGGTCTTCCGCTAGAATTCACAACGGATGGCACAAGCACACGAACGATCCATGGCGATGGGACGGGGGTTTGACTAGAGAGGAAATACACGTAAAATTCCAGTCAAGTCGGAGAACAAGTAGAATATGGTGCCTAGGTATCATGTGTGCCAAAGGACTCTGATCTGAGCTTAGTTAGCTAGTCGTACGTATAAGTTTACCTCTTGACGACTCATATTTCTTCGTAAAGCCGCATTAGGGTAGTTTGCGTTCAAAATATTAATAAGTGATCAGGATCGCACCGATGCCAGAATCGGATATGTCACCCCGCAGCAGTGAATTTGCGCTCGGTAACCTGTTTCCCCCCGGTACCAATCATCGTGCATCTGGCAAAATACTTCGCTAGTGCCAGCCGGACTCCTTGAAGTGCATGGAGTGCTTCGGTTGTCCCACTGCAGCCGAGCTTCGAGATCAGTACACGAAGATATTCATCGCCAGATCCCTGATCAGTTCGCGAGATTACTTCTTCCAAATGCTGCAACAGGATGCACGCGCTTGCATATGGAAAGAGTAAAATGCCATCTACCAGAATAGAAATCAGGTACTAGGTCAAATAAGAAGCACTTTACGGACCATATTGAATAAGCTGCTGGGCATCCCAGAGTATAACCCCCCACCAGGATTTCGGAGCAATCCCATCTTGGAACATCGATATGAGATCCCAGGCAGCATCTTGCAGATCCCGATTAAACAGGCGCTGATGAAACTCAGCATAGCGAACAGCGAACATTAAGCGATGGATGAAGATTCCGTGAGCGCCAGATTGCATCCGAAGAGCCTGGAGTGACGGGGCTATGCCAGCCACATGACGAGTAAATTGCTCTGGCCCTGATGGAATTTCAATTGATTCCAAGTAAACATATTCATAGCATTTCATACCTGATGAAATATATTCCTGCAGAACACGATCGACCACGCGGCCCAGTCCGGCCCAGTCTTCTGCCGACGATGCATACGATAGCGCAAGTCCGTATTCCTTTTCCCGTACAAAGGTCTGAGCAGCTATCTGCGCGAAATATTAAAGACAAAACAAGCGTGATTAGGAAATAACGCCTACACGACAAATGGTTCGCCGAACTTCTTCTCGTTGATATTCGTAACATGTGGCATTGATGTCTTTCACTACACCGGCAAGGTCTCCGGATTTTAAACCGTTGGCACCATTTTTCTCTCCCTCGTTTTGGACGATCGATTCAGCAGAGCCCAACCTGAGCGGTACGTGCATTAAAACTTCGTCAGCATTTTTGATACCAATCTCTCCACACGAGAACATATATGCCACAGTGATTCTCCAAAGTGCGGGATCAGTGTGAAGGTACTGCGCATAATTGAGCACGTAAAAATCTCTCATATTGAGGCCTGAACTGCGGAAGGAATAAGCTTTGTTGTCCTCGAGTAACATGACTTCGACGTACTCCTCGTTTGTTTCCTTTTCAATCAAAGATAAGGAGTGCATCAGATCGGCCATGTGCGCAGCAAGCCAAGGATCGAGTAGCGCAGAATAGGACAATGCTTTGGCAGGGTCACCGCTAAACAGTGCCGCATGTATCATATCCTCTAAATTTGTCGGATCCGAAGGCATGTCTTCAAGGACTTGAGAGACGACCTCACTGGTGAAGAAGTCAGCGTAAACTCGGTCCGAAAGGAGCTACATACGGCAAGTCTTGTCTTCGTAACCTTATATCGGTAAATACACCCCAGGAAACAGAAACTTCCCTCCAGTCTGCCCCAAGATCTTCACAAACGCGACGAATCACCTCGCTGCGCCCTTCTAATACACCAACAATATCACTAAGACGATCCCACCAGTTCTCAACCCCGTCATGCCGATCACCCTCAGGAATATTATCTAACTCAATTCGCAGAGCTTGCACCTTATCGTTCCATCTATGAGAAGCATATGCAAAGTCGCGCTCAGCCTCAAAAGACTGAAGGTGAGGCTGAGATTGAAGCACTGGGATCAATTGTTGTGCAATTCGGCGTAGACCGACAGACGAGTGAGTTGATAATGTTCCAAGGAAGAAGGTTGCAGCCTTGGAAAGACCTCGCAAAGTGACCCTGCATGACATTAGCTTTTGATTGCCATTGCTGCATGGCCATACCTCACGAGATACGGCCAAAATGTGTCATCTTCCCAAGGACGATCCAGACTCGATAGGTGGTCGCCTTCCTCCGTGGAAGGTTCGATGAAGTGAACATTCAGCCACTCCATTAAATCGTCGCCCACCGGTGCATCCTCGTACCCAAACTCGGGCACATACAGCACAGCAAATAGGGAAAGACACGTGTATAAACTGCGGTAATGATCACCGGGAAATTGGGACGAGCCCTGAGACTGTAGATATATTTGTTGCTTTTCGATCAATATTTCAAAAAGACAACGGGTGAACACTCACCGAGGTGTGTATCCAGCACTCTCTGGCAAAATTAATGTAATCCAAAGTTAGCTTCCTGATCACATTATGGGTTTCTTGGCTCTGGAGCCTGACGCAAGGTAATGATGAGTGTATAACAAATAAGGCATGAATCATACCAGTCTTGTCCCCGATTTTGAGCCGTGCTAGTCAAGTTTTGTAACGCAGCAAATATTATGGATGTATCTCCTATGAACTATCCAGATATGAACGGCGCACCAGAACCTAACCATCTGGACATACCAATCGTCTTTCAGATGAGGGTGAGGTTTCCCTGCTCGCGAAGAATATGGGTTCTCCTTCACCGTCGCTTTTTATGCCCAGAACATCTTGCTAGCGTAAATAATGAACTTCCTTGTTGAAGCAACTTGATGGAAAACATACTCGGGCAGACGGAAACACAGCATACGACTGGTTCAAAGGCGATTGAGCGAAGGAAACTGTTTTTCCAGACTGGATGAACTCGTCCACGTGTCCAACTTGAACTAGAGGAGGGAAGAGATTGAGGTGGTGATTAGTGGAGCTCATTAGCAAGGGTTGGCGATTTCTCCGAAATGGTCACGGTGGTTCCAACTTGGTTGTTCCAGAGGATTCATGATAGAGCTAGTAAAGTATTGAGCTTAGGATGATTATATCAGCTCCCTTATTTGGTATGACGTTGCGGAAAAGTGCAGAAGAGGATTCCTTGATTCACTGAACCACCCTTTTTTTCGGGTTCGCAGCCTTACTTCTCACGGAACATCCCTCAAGTCTGCACACCATTTGTCATAGAAGTCGTTCCGAAGGAGATTGGGTACATCTGTATTGGTGATACTATCATCATGACAGGATGTTCCGAGTCACCACCATAATATGATATGTACATAAGAATCGAGTTCATGTGCTGCCAAAATAACATTCGTCAATCAGGCAATTGATCCTAGAAGTCGATGCCCATATGCTTGTACGGCCATACGGCAATCTGCGTCATAGATCATCCGACAACAAGTAAATAAACTTATTCAAGCCAATGGTATATAGCCGAGAACCATTTCCGAACCAAATTCAAAGGACAAGACAAAACTAGTATCGCGACATTGTGACCGCATGCGCATGATAAGCTATACACAACCTAAGTGACTTATGATTAACGTGAATTTACGCCAGGTAGTTCGTTGCACACCCCTTTTGTCACTCAGTGATGCAACATGGGTCCAAGCAATTGCCTATACATATTGTTATATTCGGTACAAATAATTACTGGTTACGTGGCAAATCAACATACTTAGTTCGGCAGATGCGGCCTCGCGTTCTATGGCCATGAGGGTGCATTGCAACAGCCCAATTGACTCCATGGTTTGGGGTTTTTTCGAAGAGATGTAAATCGGTTCATCGAAGCTATCAAATGGTAGATCGCTGTCACAACTGGCGTAACGCGAGGCCCCCGCTGGCAGGTAGCAGGGAACGAATCCAAATGCCAAACAAAAATATCATAAGTATTTGAGTCTGTAAGCAGAGGTATTCCAAGACCCTTCGTCACATCCAGAGCATATTTACCTTGCGATTGTTTCCCTTCTCCTTCGAGACATTCTGGAAGCAAGCAGGAGTTGGTGAGGCTAAGTGAGCCCTCAGCGTTTGAAAAACCATCATATCGACGGACCATGTAACTGCACTGGGCAGAGGGTCATAATGTTTCAACCGTCCGTTCGGTCTCGATTCCAGCGCTCCAGACACAAAAAACCAAAGGCTTTCCATCAGAGTTGCCTCCTATGACCAACACCTCTGGATTACCGATAGACTTACCAGTGTAGTATCGAAGTATTTTCTCCACAGATCAGAAACATGTATTACTTCCACTGTGATCGCACACTTCTTAATCGGCTGAACACGTTCCGGCTGAGTCGTCTGAGGGGAAATATCCAATCGTGATTGTGAGTTATTTGGTCCCTGTCCATCCAGGAATTATGGGTATCGAGAGAGGAACCACACAAAATGTTTGCTTACCCGCCGAAGTTCCCAAATTCTACACCTATGTGGTAGATAGTACGTTTCTACCCACAGCCTGTTCTTCGGACAACACGACCGAAATCAATGGTCCAGTATATATAAACATAAACTCACCGTGAAGGATGGAACTGAGATAATCGGTGCTGAGCAATGAGAATGGGGGAAAATTTGCATCATCGGCGTCGCTGAATGTTTGTGTTAGCACAAAATCGAGAGGAGGGTTCTCCAGCGGATGTCATTAATGAACAAGGAATATTATATAGATAGAATCATCTCATAAGCTGGCGTCGGTGACAGCGTTAGCGTTCAACGGTAGTGGGCGTGAATCCGAGCTCCACCATGATCCATCCGACTGGCACCACTTGTCACTTGATATTTATAATAATATTACGTGGAAAAAAGAAATCACTCATCTACATCACCCCTGTAGTTTACTACGTCCTCCGAAACTTGCGCATTAGTATCATCCTACGATAACTGGCGAACAAATATTCTCTTCCAGCGTACTTAACATGTCCCTTGTTTTGATTCACTTTATTGCAGGGAAAAAAAAAACACATCAGCTTCCGTAGGGTCGACACCCACCCATCAAGCAATCTTTTTCTGACGGCTTGCGACCATCACCCCACTGAAATGACTCCTCCTCCCTGGACACAAAAAAATGGACAGCTCATGAGACCTTGCCACACAGAACGGGAAAATATCAATGGGACAACTATTGCCTCTCCGCTGCCAGGAAGGGAAGCCTTGTCGACACCCTTGCAAAGGCACGGATTAGAAACAAGGGAGTTTCAGCTACACCCCATCCAACTCATTGCACTCGTAATGGTTAGGCATGATTGTCTGCCCTGCCTTTCGGAGGTTCAGGATCGATTTGCACCTTATCCAATCCTGATTTCTAGATGGCGAATATAGCATGGAGAGCCAGCTGCTTGACGATATTCAGATCGGTGAGTAAATTCTGATTGCCTTCGAAGTAAAAACCTCACCCAGCCAGACGATATGTCAACACAGGGTCCTGCTTTCGTGAGCTTGGATTCGACGAGACCATGGAGAAGATATGGGCCTTCGGTTTCACCTCAGGAATCCGTGCATATATATGCCATCCAACTGGATGGGCATTCCCTAGTCTGACAACAACTGTCGACCTTAGGATCATAGCCTGCGGGGGTTGTGAGACTGCGACCGTCACGAGGCCGGAAAGTTAGCACAACATAGAGAACCTAAAAGATGAGGTTCGAATCATTTTCAAAGTATGCTAACCTGTGAGTAGGGCAGGTGTCCGCAAGGATTCAAGTTGGGCCTGAAAGTGGGGCAACGAGTTTTATCAGCGGCAATGGCACCCTTGTGAGCATAATAACTTCCGCATTGCGATTATCTGAAGCCTCTCTCCAGCCCTACAGTCAACTTGTATCAAGCATCACAACCTCCGATAATGGGTGGCATCAGTATCAACGCGGACTGTCTAACCTGCCGTGGTGTAAAGTAACACCGGCTCCTACAAATCATACTTGATAGCATGGTTTTCGCTGTTATATATGATTGTTATCGCTTATTCGCCATGCATCCGTTTCCTTTTGCACCACACCAAATTGGTTACGATGCAGCTTCCCAAGAGCGTGCAGCTTTAGTCTTTCTGCTCTCGATGTAAGGGCAAATCAGCACCTAGAAAAACCCTAAGTAAAACTTACATTCGGCTCACCGTCCGTCTTACTCATGTCACTGTCCCACCCCTAATATCCTTGGCCGTTGCTGTCCTTTCCGGTGATGGACTATCTCGAGACCGTCCCAGAAATGGTGTTAAGTATTACTAGGGACCACAGGATGCCCTATGCATCGCAGGCTTGTTGCAGATGATCTACACTGACCTAGAGTTGAGCAGCGAACACCACTGTCAGGAACAACATTCCACTGGTGAAAATTAAGATTCTTCCATCTTCTGTCTCCATCTTCTGTCTTCGCGACACCAACCCAGATACTGAAGCATGGCATCCTAAACTTGGGTAGAGAGCGTATAGGTAAGCATCTTTACGGGCGACTCATTTTTGTCACAGGCTTATATATGAACGAGGTCCACAATCGGATAGGTTATAGGGCCCGCATGCTGGCCACTGACTAACATGTCACAACACAACACTTGAGGTCATAACCTTCCCACTAAGATGGTAATTTTGTCATTGTGCGCCAAGGAAACGCAGGACGTTAATCCTATAGCCTGTTCAAGTTCCACCCATGCATGTTCAATCAACCTGTTATCTCAGCATCTGACTCGACACCTCCAGGTCGAGGAGCACATGGGATCCCTCAACGAATATCCAAGTTCGAGTTCTTCGGGCCGCAGGCACCAACAGAAAGCAATGTCTTCCAGGATAGCAGGGTGGCATAACGGTATATCGCATTTTGGCTGCTTGTAGAACAGACGCCCGTACTTCGTCTGACCTTCCAGAGTAGGGGAGTAGAGATTCGACGCTAAGGCTGGTATAATAATGCCTTCTGTTTATCGGGTCTCCTACTGACTTACTACCAACACTAACACAGCCTCGAAACTCTCAGTTGATGGGAATGCAGTCAATGGCCAGAATATCGTTTCTCCTACAGTCGGCAAAACACTGCTATTACTGATCGACAGCCGGTTTGGTGTACGCAGTATCCCTCCGCAACACTGTGCCCCTGATTATAAGCTTTCTCTTCCCTTCCCAAGAAAATCTCACATGAAAAGCTCCTGTTGCCCATCGTGCTATGTCGCAAACTATTCGCCCTGTTGGATACTGTGTGCAAGCTTGCAAGCTCTAAATATATCCTTGATAGCCTCTGTAAAATGTTTAACGTTTTGTGCAGTCAGAAATGGACACGTTTCCCTAGGGTTTCCTCTCATGTCGGAACTTCTCGAGGATTGAGTCATGGAGGTTGCCATATTGCTGCGCTGTGGGTCGAATTGATTGTGCGGAAAGGCGACTTTCCGATGGGCTTAAGGCTATTCGACAAGCCGGCGAGGGTGGGCTGCGCACGTATGACGCGCGGACTCGATGACGTAGCAGTAATTTTTGATCCAGCCGATTCCAAAAATGCTTCGATTGGTTGTCTTAATTACGAAGAAATGCTAGCAGCCGCCTTCATCGGGGCTAACAATTTGATTCTAACAATCTAACTCTTTGTATTCCAGGTAGACGCGATCGGTGCCAAGGCTTTGACCTAAAATGTCACCGCCCACTTTCAAGTATCGGCTTCCTGTTCTTGAAACTCAATAATATAAACTCCCGAGGTCTGCATCGTAGGACAGCGAAGAAAGATTATAATGGTACATATACAATACAACAAGCTGCGAGTAACGTCTCCAAATCCCTATGCACCAAAACCGTACAGAGTACGCCCTGATCGCTTGAGCGCATAGACGACGTCAAGGGCAGTAACTGTTTTCCGCTTTGCGTGCTCAGTGTATGTTACAGAGTCACGAATGACCTGCGAAGGGACATCAGTATGCGTATTCCAGTAGATGAAACACATAGACATACGTTTTCAAGGAAGATCTTGAGGACACCACGGGTTTCCTCGTAGATAAGACCAGAGATACGCTTGACACCGCCACGACGGGCAAGACGACGAATGGCAGGCTTCGTTATGCCTACGTGCACATGAGAAAAAGAAAGACCGACAATCTAGGAGTGAATCACCTTGAATGTTGTCACGGAGAATCTTGCGATGACGCTTGGCACCACCCTTTCCAAGACCCTTCAAGACAAGTCAGCATGAAGTAGAAGACTCCAACAACCAGCTCCCCAGCTCACCTTGCCACCCTTTCCACGGCCAGACATTGTGTTGTGTTGAGGGTAAAGTGGGATAAAGTGTGTGAATGTATGACGAGCTTGGACAAAGTGATACAACACCAAGCTAGGCGGCTTATTATACGATGCAGCGTGGCTGTGCTGAAATCTGTATGTTGATTCAAGGTGCACGGTTGCACGTGATCACGCGACGCGTCTGTATATAGAACCCTCGCCATTGTGAGGCAATTCACTCACTCCCATACCGCGTAGTACCACCACCTTCAAGCTCTATCTCTTTGATTAACAATGGCTCGCACCAAGCAAACCGCTCGCAAGTCTACCGGTGGTAAGTTATCCTCGTCTAGATGATGTCAAAGGGTTGACTGGCAAACAGGTAAGGCCCCCCGTAAGCAGTTGGCTGCCAAGTCTGCAGCTCGCAAGACTGCTCAGGCAGTGCGTAAAACCTTTCAAGTTTTTGTTTGTTCATACTCACATTCGTTTCCACAGTCGACTGGTGGTGTGAAGAAGCCCCATCGTTTCCGTCCCGGTACCGTCGCTCTTCGTGAGATTCGTCGGTACCAGAAGTCGACGGAGCTCCTCATCCGCAAGCTCCCCTTCCAACGTCTCGTGCGTGAGATCGCACAGGATTTCAAGGTAGGTTTCGGCTTCTGTGCGCATTGCAATGACATGTCTAATTGCTTATCCCAGACTGACCTGCGCTTCCAATCATCGGCGGTGATGGCTCTCCAAGAAGCCGCTGAAGCATACCTCGTCTCACTGTTTGAAGATACCAATTTGGCCGCTATTCATGCTAAGCGTGTTACTATTCAACCAAAAGACCTTGCTCTCGCCCGCCGGTTGCGTGGGGAGCGTTCATAGAGCGATACCTTGCTGCTCGCATTTAGTGTATTCTACTGTATTTCTATTTATTCCTTTGATATCATGACTATCTGGTGTTTGTGATCCAGTGCTACAATCGAGTGACGTGAATTCATATGGTCGGACAAGTTTGACAATCCCGGTTGCTATTATATAATTCTTGCCAGCAAATGACCGGGGATCATTCAATTGCGTGGCGAATGCTCATAAGGGGAGTGCTGTTCGATAGACATTTTTGATCCTGTCCACTGTTTTTAACTCTTGTTATATCTCACCTTCAAAAATCGAGAGCTCGACCTCATTAGTACTTACTGGTATCATATGTGCACAAGACATTCGGACCGCGGCTGACTAAGCCCCAAAGTTTGCTCTTCCTGTTTCGAGTCTTTCGACACACCGACAACTGCATTTTTGGCCTCGTCCCCACCCTTGTACTTGCAGCTTTGGGTGGTACATGATTTGCGTATGAAACTCATGCTTCGCCCTGAATGGAGGCTCTGGCCCATCTCCACGTTCCTCGGTGTCACTGACCTAAAAACTGGTGTCATCATTGCCCTCTTGTTTGCAGTAAGCCTCCAAGTCTTCCTTCATCCAGTGTCGCGAAAACTTAATACACTGTAGCTCCTCAACAAAGTCGCAGGCATATATGGCTTGATTGCTACGCTGATGGGTGCAGTCGATACCTTTGCCCAGATCAGTCTGTACATATACTCAGTTCTCGGTCTCGTCGTCCTAAGTTGGGGCCTGAAATCCGTAAAAGATGTCCGTATCATTAGCGGAGGCGTTATTTCTCGCTGACAGTGTTTGTCAGGAGAACCCTCAGCACACGCTGTACTTTGCATACGTCTTCTTTGTCGACCATATTCTCTCAACAGTTTGGACTGTCTTCTTTACTATTGTCTGGTGGAATCATACCCACGATGGGCAACAGATCTCCAATTCACCTGCCCAGGAGGCCATACGACATGATGCACCAGCTGTAATACACAATCTGACAGATGCGCAGCGGATTGCGGAAGCAAATATCCTATGGAACGAGGAGAAGGGTACTGCCATGGGAGTTATCCTCGTGAGCTGGCTTGCAAAGGTACGTGGTTGCCCATGCCATGCCCATCATGTCCCCAGTTCAAAAATTGCACAGATATACTTCGCTCTATTGCTCTACTCATACGCCACGCACCTTCGCAAGGGGTCTTACAACTCTGTCCGACACTTTCGCACATTTTCAAGTACGCCGACGGGCTACACTGCTGC
>Ga0153958_1000236_pt1 | contig 12961 bp, 7 predicted proteins | sample TSFL042MetaG_FD_104719 | JGI IMG/M metagenome (GOLD analysis project Ga0153958, IMG submission 104719) | Attine ant fungus gardens microbial communities from Florida, USA - TSFL042 MetaG | ecosystem: Host-associated > Fungi > Mycelium > Unclassified | place: USA: Florida, Wekiwa Springs... | reverse complement strand
TTCTTTTGGGTTATATTCTACCCTTTTCCCCACTATAAAGCTCTCCCCTTTTTTATTTGATTACCTCCCCAGTGCCTACTTGTTTAGTGCACAACTGTGAAGCATCTCAGAGATTATTATATTTCCATTTGTTGTCACCCTTGTCTCAAGATCAAATTCCCTTTGATCCCCATCAACGCTTTATTGCGACGAGGCTTTTTAGAAAGAGGAGATATGACAGGAGGCTCTTCTTTATGCTGACCTCGTTTATGAGAAGGACCTGTAATAGGCTGGATAGAAATGGTCGGATTGTGATGGCGCACAGGCACAGAAACAATCAAACTGTTAGAAGAGTCAGGAGGCGCAGATGAAGGCATAGGACTAGCAGGAGGAGACTCAGAAATGATATGGCGAGGGGTCTTAACCTGTTGAGAACAAAGGGGACAGATGGTGTAAGCAGAGGAGACCTGTAAAGGTGTCTTAGAGACAAACACCGCTGTTTCGGTAACCTCAGAGATTAGCTCGTCAACCTCCAGATCATCAGGGATTGCGATAGCTGAGGAAATGACAGAAGAAGATGGCAGAAATGGAATGTGAGCAGGAAAAGGAGGAAGCTCCTTGAAAGTACTAATAGAGACAAGACCAGAGGCCATGATTGGAGTGGTGGCAGCTATAATAGAGACCATGGAACAGTCCAAGATCAGAAACAGAAGATTATAAAAAGGAAAGAGACATACCTGGAGAACTTAAAGAAGCCTCAGCTTGGATGGCAGCTACCATAGCAGCCTTATCAGAGATAAATTGATCTGCAGGGACAAAAGCAGACATGGAAGGGGAAGACACAGCCAGAGAACCTAGAAGGGTAGCGGCTGTATCAATAGGAATGGAGACAGGAACTGCCGCGAGTTTAGAAAAGAGAGAATCTTAGTACAAATGAGAGATGTGCTGGAGTTCCCCAGAGAGATAAGACACCAGGGCATTATGCTGTTTGCTGGGAGGGTCCTCAAACAACCCACTGATATGTTAACGAAGTTTGTCTCGCTGTGAAAGCAGTTGATCGTACTTGGCAGCAGTAGACATGGGGCTATAGAATCAAAAAGAAATGAGAAATGCCAGATATATAAATACAGAATAGCCCATAGGAGAAACTACTCACATGGAACTGGACAAGCATTGTGTCTAATGGTATAGGCAGAATGTAGAAGATATGGCCTGTAAAAGGTGATATAAAAGAGAATAAATGAGATAGTAGGATAACAAAGAACATATCAAGCACAATCACAGAATTACCAGATAAAAAAGGGAGATAACAGGTGTTATGCCAAAAGAGGCAGGCACCCAAAAATAAAGAATCTATTAAGGAGATGTTTAAGTCCGCATTTTAGATAGGGCACGAGAGGATCAATAGAATGGAACTACAGAGACTCTGAGAAAAGAAACTGTCAGGGATAATCTAATAGATTGTGATCAAAAGAGTTTTGGGTCCAGAAATTGCAAGAATAACACGGGGCTAGGAACATGCATGAGTGTACTCAAGGACAGATGTATAGAGAAAGGGACTTGACCTCACCGGGGTACAAGCTAGAAGAATGGCCTGCGGGCTGGAGATCCGAGATATAGATCCTGATATGGGATAAACTAGGTTGCTAGATAAATAAGAAGATGACAGAGGGCAGTCATTTATAGTGGAGGGGAGATGTTACACTGTACAAATGTTTAGGCAAAATAAGTGACAATTTACATCCTAATAACCAGAATAACCAGCTTGAGAGAAGAGCTTGGCCCCCCTAGAAATAGTCTCTAGACGCCCAGTCATGGACTCAAGCACCTAGCTTAAGTAGCAGAGTAGTGGCTGTGACCACCGCTACATATACCTCATAGATGCTTGCCCAGGCACCCCATATTGGATTTCCAATGGATTTCCCTTCTAGAAGTGCTCTCAAGGACAGAAGCGAACTTAGATGGGTTAATACGAGCTGAGCGATGTCATACCTCAGCAGCCATCAGCATTATTCATAGAAGAGTTACGATCAGATCTGAGCCATCATCACTGATGGCTAATTATAGCAAGATCAAGAGAGTTGAGCCACCATGGAGCCACCTTGCAATGGCAGTGGAAGGAAATTGGAATACAGAAGAGTGAGAAGACATAAAAGAGGTAAAAAGAAGTAGCAGGAAGGCTAGATGAAGGAAACGCACTCGAGAGCAAGACAGCTCAAGATCACTGTCTCTGCCTATGGCCTGTCAAGAGGCTCAAGATCCAACCATCATGCGAGGGAGAGTTCCCGGAGTAGGACTAAAAGAGCAGGGAGCAGTTAGCCAGTGTTTGGGAAGAGTACTGTCTCATTATTGCAGGCTTGCTATGTTTGGGAATTCAGAGGTTTTCTTTGTCTCACTTTCTTTGTTGTCTCTTTGCTTTGTAATCATAATAAAATACTCTAGGGCACAGAAGGGAACTCAAGCATCATACCCCCACTATTGTCCCTCTCTGTTGCTCTAGAGCTTAACAGCTATTTTGAGTAACTAAGTTTTCTATTTTCTAAGTGTTCTACTTTACTTTCTAAAAACCCCCCAAACCTCTCCCTCGATGGGAATTCGAGCCCCAACGGACTTGGACATTCACTTACACTAGGAGTTAATAGCTTGCTATATGTTATTGGAGTCAGCTCCCAGTTGTACAGTCAGCTGAAGAAGAGCCCACACAATAGCACAGGAGTTCTAGGTGGTTCTGCTGTATCGACGGTGAGCCAGACTACTAGACTAGGTAAGGGCAGTAGTATCACAACACGAGATGAACATGCATCTTAGAGATCCTATTATGGTGAGATCTACCTCAAGTAAATTCTTAAATACTTTATTATTGTTTCTTTCAGTCTTTTGAGCTGTACCCCATTATTTCCCCTATTCTCAAGCTCTCTTTTTTATATCTGATCATCTCTCTAGTGCCTACTTGTTAGCACACAATTGTGAGACATCTTGAGGCTTATTTGTGTTCTCATTTGTTTTCACTCTTGTTCTGTGATCAATTCCCTTTGATCCTCATCATCATGTCCCTGCATTTGGTAACCAGGGTCTGAACAATGAAAGTGCACTAGGAGGCAACAGAGTGTGCTTAGAATAATAGGGGTAAGACCAAATATTACATAGTAATATTTGATTGGCTGCAGGGTCACTCTGGAGGACTAATACAGGCTCTGGAGTCATGTGTGAGGGGTCCCCTTACAATAGAGGTACAGAGGAGTAAGGAGAAAGGAAAGCAGAGGAAGTAGGAATTAGATAAAGTGGAAGAGAAAGAAGTCGGAGGGCAGGAAGAGGAAAATAGAATGGAGGGTGTGGAAGAGGGGAGTAGTAGTTTCTCTCTGGTTGCATATTCTGTTAACACTGGAACTTTGTAATTTTCTTGTTTGATAAATATTATTGTTTTTTCTGTGGGCAGAAAATGGATATGAGTGATGATAAATGATAAAGCAAGAATACAAGTATTGGATGACTGCAAGGGAAACTGTGAAGAAATACAAGTGCATAAGTTTTACAACAGAGACTGCTTCTGAAATACAAGTATCAGATTGCAATGGAAACTGCAGAGTGGAATACAAGTAAGCAAGTCAGTGCAAAGGAAACTGCACTCCAAAATGTGTATAAGTACTCAACATTTTTTTTTTTTTAAAATGGAGTGAATGTGAAGTAACAGAGTCAAGAAAGTGGAATAAAGGCATTTCAGGATCATAATGGTCCCAGTTTAGAGGGATACTTGAGATGAAAATTGTTTATTAATTCCTTGGCATATTCCAGTTCCGTCGCTGGTAACCATTCAGAGTTGTTATCGGTATCTTCATATCCTAGCCATATAATCTTGTAGAGCAGCTTGCATGCCCTCTGGTAGTTAATTTTGAAGTCGACTATTTTGAAGATTTCATATTCTGGTTCTCTGTTGATGATTACAGGCACTGGCAGAGGTTCGGAACACTGCAAAAAGATGTTGGGTATGGCTGGTTTGAGCATAGAGACATGGAACACAGGATGAATGGCTCTTATGGTGTCTGGCAGGCAGAGTATGAAGGATTGCAGACTAGGTTGAGCAATTATTTCATATGGTCTGAGGTACTTTTTGGAGAGTTTTTTCAATGAGCAAGTCGTCCAGAAGTACTGTGCTCTAACGAATACTGATTGTCTAACTTGGAAGTCCAGTGGTTGTTGTCAGTGGAAAGTTAATATTGTTGTTGGGCTTTGGTGATTTCCTCTTTGAGCATACCTTGTAATTTGTCAAGATTAATTATAAAGTCACGGGTACAAGAGGAAGCTATATCTCATTCTGGGTATACACTGAGGTTAGGATGATATCCTTTGTTGGCGAAGAATGGGGAGATACCAGTAGTAGCACTAGGAGCATTGTTGTAAGAGAACTCAGCCAGGGGTAACAATTCTGCCTAGTTGTTCTGTTAGTAGTTGTAGTATATACAGAGATACTGTTCCAACATCTGGTTGGTCCATTCCACTTGACCGTTTGTCTCTGGATGATATCCACTAGTAAAATGAAGTTTCATATCTAGGGCAGTACCTAGAGAGCAGAAGAAGTAAAAGACAAACTCAGAGCCATAGTAAAAGGGGCAAAAAAGATGTTTACTGTAACAAACAAGTAGAAGAGGTGGTGACAGTTCTCAATTGCATACTAAAGGGTTTTGTAAGGGGACACCCTAGAGTAGCTTAGGTAATCTAGTATGGGTGAGTATTATCTAGCTTGCCCTCAGATCCTTAGAGCCCGCTATTTATAGTTCCCTTCCCTCTTGTTCTTGTTGTCATGGTTAGTACTACATAGCCTTATTAGGTATAGTAGTTATTAGTGTCCTAATCTGTGTTCCCTTAGTGACCGGCACACAGACCAGCTAGTCTAGTATATATAGCTAGTGATGTATAGTAGAATACCTTACCTCAACATTGATTAGAGCTCCTGGGCTATTCAATGCTCTTACTTAAGATGCCTCCTCTACTATAGTTGAGTGTGTTCTGGGATGCCTCTGAGTGCCCCCTTACAGGTTTGTGGGAAGAAAGAGGAAGTGGGGGTATCAGAAAGAAATTAAAAAGTAGAAGTGCAGCTTATCTGTAATATAAAAATAGATAAAATGATTAGAAACTCAATCTAGATTGGCCTCACATGGTGTCCCTAAGGTGTCCACCTTTACACACTGTAACAAGCTCACTAGTAGAATAGTCAGTAAACTACTCATGGGCCTTACCACACTCAATCAAGCCCTTATCCACACCTTTATACCAAACCTTATGGGTGTAATATGATCTGAGTCAATGATTAGCTAGGCTTTTTAGGCCTACTACTCCATAGAAGGTTGTCCAAGCAACTGCTGCATCTTGTTTCAAGAAAGAGTAGGGTATATGGTAGGAAACATTCACTAACTCAACTTCTCACCAAGATCATCCCTTACATACTCAAGAGAATCACATTTACAACCTCAAGAGCTTCTGAGATAAAGGCAAGGGCCAAGAAGGCTCTTCCCATCAATCTCCACTCTAAGAAATATTACAAATGTTAGAGACTCAATTAAAAAGAAATAAAAAAGAAAACTTTCCATTCTACCACTCTCCCTTGTGTCTCTCCTCTATGACACCACCATGCGGCCACAACAGCTATCACCTTCCTGTCCTCCATACCTTCTGGACATGACCATGTGATCCTACTCCACCTCCATACTTCACTTCTGCCCATCATTCCCTGAACCCTGAACCGGTTTCCTTCTACTCTGAATACAGTCTAGAAACACATGACAGTGTAACCAAGTGTCAATGATATAATTATTGTCCAGCACGTCCATTTCTTGTCTGAGTCCAGCAGTGATGGGATCACTAGTCACTGATAGACTTTTGATCTGTTGTCTTGGTGTCATATTAATCTAAGTTTGTTCTAGATTAAGATTATCTCACATTCCAAGGATATTCCTGAGCCTCTGATTTCTAGAGCTTCAACATTGATAGTCTGTATCTGAGAAACCTAATGCTAGCTCATCAGTCTTGCCTCCCAAGATATATGCTATTCTAGCATGTGACAGCTTGGCAACTACCTAATAGAAGTACCCCATCTTGGGTCTAGATTATGTCTGGGACTTGTAGGAGGTTTCTAGAGTGGGTTCCAATAGTGAAATCCAGGGGTATAAAGTATATCCCATACTACATTTCCATATTTTTTCAACAAATGATCCACTATAACTAGAATGGTGTTGAAACTGGAGAAGAAAGGGAGTTTTTCGATGAAATCCATAGAAATTGAATTTCATGGGTGTTCCAGAATAAAGAGTTGTTGAAGGGATCTATATAGTCTGTGATACTATGGTTTGGATCTCATACAGGTAATGCAAGACTTATAGAACTTTTATATATCATTGCAGATGTTTGGCCAGGTATAGTGTCTCCATACAAGTTCTAGTGTCTTATTTTGGCCCAGATGTCCTGCTAGAACATAGTCATGATAATACTGGAGAACTTGGAGGTGTAAGTTGGTGTTATCTGGAACATACATTCTGTTGTCGAGTTTGAGAAATCCTACATCGTCTTTTGACCAACGTTCTTCTGGATGGAGTAAATGGTTGGAGATGGAGGAGTCAGAGAGGAGTGCTGTCAGAATATTGGAGTGAAGTTGGTTTTGGTCTAATATTGTGGCTGTGCAAAGTGCCAGAGTAGTGAGGATAGTTGCTTGGAGAGATGCTGTAATTTGTTCATGAGTAAAGACTAGATGGAAATTATAAGGGTTTACTAAAGCGTAGCCATTATCTCTCTTTTTTGGGTAAATGTCCTATCATCTAGTAAGTGTGTCCAGTTTGGTGCTGAGACGTCTGGGCCAGAAGTGAATTACGAGGTTGAATTGGGAGAGGTATTCCAACTATCTTGCTTATTGGTATGTCAGGATCTTAGTTGTCCAGAAATACTTCAGGTTTTTGTGATCTGTTATAATGTTGATTGGTGAAGCAGACCCCTCCAAGTAGTATCACCAAATATTGAAGACCTCAACCTTGCAAGTAATTCTTTGTTATAGATATCATAGTTGAGTTCTAGAGTAGAGAATGTCCAGGAGTGAAAGGCTATGGGGTAGATCTCATTATATTTAGTCATAATGGAAAGGATAGCAGCAAGCACATAGTCTGAGGCATTAGTTTCCATGACAAGTTGTATGTCTGGAACCCAATACATAAGGATAGAAGCAGAGATGAAGACTTGCTTTAGGGTATTGAATGCCATCCTACATTTGTCGTCAAAATTCCACAGAGTGTTTTTTCTAGTAAGATGAGTGAGCAGAATGACTATATCTGAATAATTGAAAATAAAACATCTGTAAAAGTTAGCAAATCATAGGAAAGATTGGATATCCTTTATTTTCTTTGGTTCTGGCCACTCCTAAATGGTTTTCACTTTAGCATCAGACATAGTCAAGCCAAATAGTGATAGAACATAGCCTAGATATCCCACAAAATCTGAATGGAATTTGTATTTTTCTGCCTTTGTGTATAATCCCGATTTGCAAAGTTGTTTCAATACTTCTTTGACATAGTTCCAGTGTTGTGTGATATCATCAGAGTAGATCAGAATGTCATCCAAGTAGACTACTATGCACATATCAAAGAGGTCAGAGAACACATTGTTCATGAAGCATTAGAAGGCAACTGAAGCATTAGTTAGTCCAAATAGCATTACTAACTATTTGAAAGCTCCATAGTGAGTTCGGAAGGTGGTTTTCCATTTGTCCCCTTTGGCAATGTAGACCAAATGGTATATATGTTGGAAGTCGATCTTGGTGTAAATGCAAGCCTTGTGGGGAGAATCTAGGAGGTTGGAGATAAAGAGAAGTGGGTATCAGTTTTTTTTCATAATTTTGATAAGTCTGTGGAAATCTACACAGAGCTGGAGGGAATCATTTTTCTTCTTTACAAACAGGACTAGCGCTCTGTGAGAAGATGATGTCAAGCAGATGAATCCATTGGTAAGGTTTTCATAAATGAATTTCTTTAGTGTTTTCTGTTCAAATTTAGACAGAGAGTAGATGGTCCCTATCAGAGGATGAGAATCTTTTTTGAGTTCAATCCAGAGATCATAAGAATAATAGGGAGCAAGTATTTCTGCTCTGGACTTGCTAAAAACATTGGCATACTTGTGGTATTCCTCTGGAATAGAAGATAGGTTGATTTCTTTGGAGATGGTGGTAGATTTGGCCTACACTGTAGAATGGAATTGAAGAGAAAATATCATTGAGCCTGAGAGGCACAAAGTCTGGAGTAGGGCTGGTACATTGATAATTGCAATATGAGATTGCTTGTGGTTAGATGGGAACATCTCAGATGGGGTAAACTGCAGAGGGATTTCTGCTGGAAAGAATAGAAGATTTACTAAGGTTTTAACAGAAGGAACAGAAGCTAGACTTTGAAGTAAAGATGGTGGTTCAAAAGATATTGACCCAGAAACCTAGTCAATTAATGGATTGTAGCAGTGTTATGCCGCAAGTGAATTTTTCACAGAAGATAACATTTGATATGCATTATACTAATAGATTCTTAATTAGAATTTGCTCTAGAACCCTTTCAATATCCTCAGAACATAACACTATATGATGAGTACATTAAGCAGATGATAATCAACCTAGAGCTTATGTTGAGACCTTGAGAAGCAATTAGGATGAACTGGCATCAGGTTACTAAGAGAGTTACTGAGGGACTATGCTCTAGATCTACCCTTGAATAGGCTAACTTAGAAGGATAGCAGACTTGTACTCTAGAACCAGTACTATTCAGACAACAAACTTAGATTGATAGACTTTGTGCTTGTAAATAAGCATTGATGGCATCAGATCAATTAGATAAATGATCTCTAGGATGTAACTTGGAGATACTAGACATTTATGGAGATTTGCTAACTGTTTAACAGGTAATCAATAAAGTCCAAATTACAAAGCAGTATCAAGAGAATGATAGGGGAAGACAGAAGAATATTCTAGAAAGAAACAGCGATGAAGATGCATCATCTTTGATAGGAAGGACTTGGTGAGGGAACACGTTATCACAAAGAAAGGAGAGGGCCACATCATCAGTAGGATTTTGGAAGAACTTAGGACAAAAAGGAGTCAAAGGAAATCCAAAAGTAGTAATAGTTCCCTTTTTATATTTTAATTCTTGAGTTTCAGGGCTTTGTAATGATATTAATATAGTATCCAGAGTGCAGTTGGATCGGAGATGAACCTCTTGACTCCTACCTTCATCTACACTGCCTCTGGAATTGTGAATGCAGATCTATTGAGAGTAAGAAGACTGGGACTAGTGGGGTGTTTTGAGAAGAACACAGAATATACCCAGAACTCAATCTAGGGAGAAGACATAGATGCAACTTGGGCAGGCTTTGGAGAGAACAGCAGGTTGGGAAAGCTTGGCTAAGTGCACACTTGGATTGCATCACATCTGTAAGGTTCAGTGTTAGGGGTATAGACAAGGGAGCAACTGAGTGTGGAGGGTCTATGAGTGATCAACTAACTGTATTTTCCAGAGAAGCTTTTGTCACAGTATGTAAAGGTTGACATCTTAGGGAGGCCATGTGACGACAATCTAAAGAGATCTTACAATCCTTTGACAACCACCAACATATATTTTACTAGAGCTGCATATAATTCTTATTTCTCTAATTACTTATAAACCTTCAACTTTGATAATCTCCCCTCAGACCTTTAGCACGCAATTGGGAACTGGCACATCATTGTTTTGTTTGTCCCAGTGTGCAATTCCCTTTTGTACCCTTTCAGTGACCTGATGGACAACACTATCTGCTGCTGCACAGACTGTTGTAAAAAGAGAATGTAGTGGACTGACTTCAACACAAACTTAATAACACAGAATTAGTAGAGGGTTTAAGAAGGGCCAAAGGCCCAGATGAAAACCTTGTCTACTATGTATGCGAGACTGAACATGGGATGATGGCAGCTGACTCAGAACTGACTAAGCAGCTTTCTTCACACACTCTCTTGAAAAATTCCATAAAATTCAAATAAATTCAAATAAATTCAGTAAAAATTCAAATAAATTGGGATAAATTAGAATAAATTAGAATAGGCAGTGAGCAAAGTGAGCTGACTGTAGCCTTACTGTTGTAGGAAAGGAGCAGAGCAACCTGATGCACAACAGTGCAAACTACCAGTGAAGGAAGGAAGCACAGCAATCTGACACACAACAGTGCAAATTAACAGTGAAGGAAGGAAGCACAGCAACCTGATGCACAATATTGCTTACTATGATGCAGACCATTGTTAGAAGGGAGCAAAGTGACCTGATAGACAATACTATCTGCAGCTGTGCAGACTATTGTTGAAAGGGAGCAAAGCAATCTGATAGACAACACTATTTGCTGCTACACAGACCATTGTAGGAAGGGAGCGTTGAAGGGAGCAAAAGAGACTATTAGCCTGGCACAAGCTAGAGATGTGGTACCAGGTCCCAATTGCATGCTAAAGAGTTTGTGGGAATGAATCAAGAATAAAGGTATTAAAAAGAGAATATAGAGACTTAGCATGATAATTAAGATAAAATTGTTCAAAAGGATAGTAAGCTCAATCTAGATCCTCCTCACATAGTGTCTCTAAGGTGTTCACCTTTACACACCATAACAAGCTCACTATCAAAGTAGTCAGTAAACCACTCCTGGGCCTTACCACACTCAATCAAGCCCTCATCCGCATCCCTATACCAAACCTTATGGGTGTGATACGATCTGAGTTGATGATTAGTTAGGCTTTTTAAGCCTGCTACTCTGTAGAAGATTGTCTGAGTGACCACTGTGTCTTGTCTCTTGACCAAGTAGGGTACAGGGTCCAGTCTCCTCAACAACCCAACCACTTTACTTAGAACTCAGAAAAGTGCCATAAGACAACTCTTGAGCCCTTGAGATGGCGGCAGGTATCAAGATTCCATTGCCTTTCTCTTGGGCTCTCTAAGTGTTATATTAAAAGTACAAACTGATAAGACTCAATTAAAAATAAATAAAAAAAGAAACTTCTTCTTCCAGCCTCTCTCACTTCTCTCCTCCATGATATTGCTATGTGGACATGATAGATGTCACCTCCCTATCCTCCATGCCTACTGGCCATGGCCATGTGCTCCTACTCTACCTCCATACTTCACTCCTACCCGACATCCTCTAATCTCCAAACCAGTTTCCTTCTACTCTGAATATGATCTAGAAATACATACAAGTGTATATGAAGGTAATTGATATTCCTGTTGTTCTATGGCATATCCGCTTTTTGACTAAGTCTAGTAGTGATGGGATCATTAGCCATTGATAGACTTTTGATCTGTCATCTTGGTATCATATTAGTCTAAGTCTGCTCTAAATTAAAATTATATCACATTCCAGAGGTATTCTTTAACCTCTGAGTTCTAGAGTATCAACATTGATAGTTTGTCTCTGAGAAACCTAATGCTAGCTCATCAGTCTTGTCTTCCAAGGTATATGCTATTCTAGCATGTAGTAGCTTGATCACTACTTAAGAGAAGTACCCAATATTGGGTCTAGATTATGTCTGGGGCTTGTAGGAAGTCTCTAGAGTGGATTCTAATAGTGAAATCCAGGGGTATAATGTGTATCCTATGCTACATTTCCGCAGAAAATTCTCTAGCGGCATAGCAGCATAGTGGACTGATTTCAACACAAACTTAATAACACAGAATTAGTAGAGGGTTCAAGAAGGGCTAGAGGCCCAGATGGAAACCTTGTCAACTTTACTCTAGTACAAGACAGTTCCTATTTATGGTTAACTTAGGTCATCATCCAAACATAGGGGGAAATACAAATAAAACAACAGAGGACTCCCCAAGGATTGAACAATTTCTTAAAATAATCAGAGAAATTAGAGCTAGAGTAGAAGCTACATTAAAATGAACAAATGAAGTGATGAAGAAAAAGTGGAATAACAAAAAGAAACCCAAAGTTGAATAAATGAAAGGGGACTTACTTTGGGTGGACACAGCACACTATAACACTAATCAACCCTCTAGGAAATTATCTACTAAATGACTAGGTCCATTTCCCATAATATAGAAAGTCAGTAAAGTATTATACAAACTAAAGATTCTGTCTATCTGGAAATCAATTTATCTGGTCATTAACAAATCTTATCTTATGTCTTATATTATGCCTACATTCAAACAACAATTACAGAAATCTGACAACAAGATTATCAACTCCATAGGTCAAACAAATATACAGGAAGTTGAGAAAATACTTAACTCTTGATAGAGGGGAAATCAATTACAATATCTCATTAAATGGAGAGAATAACCACTTAAAGAAAGAACTTGGGAAAATAGAGAAGAAGTGATCAAAGAAGCTCTAAGGTCATGTAAAGAATTCCACCAGAGACACCCTAATATACTTAAAGTTCCCACTATCTGATTACCTACAAAAACCTATACTGACATTGCAAGGATGCGATCTTAGAAGAGGGGTAATATAATGAATCACACATATTTGTCTCATATCTATAATGAGATATGACAAGATGTCCTGAGGAAAACATGAGGTAGAGTTCACATGTAACATATATAGTATTTGTAAGAATCACAAATACTCTAGTCTCATTCTGGTTAATACATCCTTTCTTAACTCAAACACCAGGTTTGGAGAGTTCATAACACTAGTTCTCACAGCATTCATTGATAAGGTCTTCAATCCTGTAGGAGAATATATGTATATTGCACAGTGTGTCACTCAAGATGCTATGTAGCTAGAACTGAGATCCAGAGACAAAGACTAAGTATATTGAGAAAGTAAAGAAATAGAATGCACACCTGAGATCCAGAGACAAAGACTGAATCTCAGGGATACTGTCACAAACTTCATTTGGCCATATCTCCATCAATTCTCCATCGATTCTCACGGTCTCAATGGCTACGGAAAGCCCTTGAAAAGACCTTTCGATCGGTACCAGTCACGTCTCGAGGCGATC
>Ga0153958_1000234_pt1 | contig 13007 bp, 11 predicted proteins | sample TSFL042MetaG_FD_104719 | JGI IMG/M metagenome (GOLD analysis project Ga0153958, IMG submission 104719) | Attine ant fungus gardens microbial communities from Florida, USA - TSFL042 MetaG | ecosystem: Host-associated > Fungi > Mycelium > Unclassified | place: USA: Florida, Wekiwa Springs... | reverse complement strand
TAGTCCAAGTTGACAAGGAGAACTCAATGGAATTCTTGTTAGATTTGCTGAACTACTTATACACAATAATAACCCTAACCCTAGCTAGTATCCCATGCATCCTAATATAACTAAAAGAAAAGAAAAGAAAAAGAAAAATGAATATTGACTTTGTCAAGTCATAACAAGCTGCCCTTCTGTCATATTCTGGAAATATGATAATTATGTAATTTATTTCTCCTAATAATTCTCCTCAAATTAATAATAGTAGGATAGCATAGTAGACTACTCTCCTCCTATTCCAGACTTCCTGTAAGTACTGTGCAGTTACAGTATAATTGTCACAAACTTCATTTGGCCATATCTCCATCAGTTCTTTGACAATTCCCATGGTCTCAACGGCTCCTGAAAGCCCTTGAAAAGACCTTTCGATTGATACTAGTAATGTCTCGAAGCAATCAGTAATGGCCAAGATATTAGGTAGATCAACTGGTAACCACTATGGTACTGTTTATTAAATCACCAATATCTTGGAAACCGCTATGATCTATGCTTTGCTTTTAGGCATCAGAGAAGCCCTCTTCATACTGCTCAGAATGAGCCTAAAACAGTGCTGAGGCAATTAATATTCGTGGAGATATGAAGGCCTCAATGTTTGTACATAGACTTTATTAATTACTCATCGATAGTCATCTGTCCTTTTCTTAGAACAAAGGACAGCCTCCATAAGGTTAAGTTATCACTATTTACAGTACAAAGGCACTACAATATGTAGAACAATAGGTAGTAGCATATGATGATCTGTTCTAGTGCACAGACTATCACTTTCATGTATATAAGGACTCATAGTCTGAGGATTAGACCTCAGACTTAACAACATCTTTTGTTGCTTGTCTAACTCTGCTTATAAGCTCTTTGAACCCACATTCCAACCCATTACAAAACAAGTAAGTGACCATTTGTGATAGTACTGTCACAGTTGTGCCATGGACCAGTAGTCACATACTGTATGGTTTACCACTACACCAAAAGGGCAATGTCAGCAAAGCTACTTACTAACAAGGGTCCAGCTATTTATGTAGTTCATTTGAACAGGTATTTTGTTATACATCCATAATACTATTTAGTAGTCACTTTTTTGTGACAGTAATTCCTTAGTTTGTAAATTAACATCATTTGGTCCTAATACTCCTCCTGTCCACTCCAGATTCCTATTCTACTTCCTTAGGACCTCTTCTCTGATGACTTCCCTCCACTCCAAAATATGCAACCAACGTCATGACTGGAGACCAGGACGCAACACATAAGTTGAAGCCAAGATCGTTTATCAAGTTGTACTCCACTCCGATGACTTTTTCCTTCCACTGGAGTCTTCTCTTAGAGTTATACTATTGCTAAGTATTATTTATTCTCTGATGTAGTACTTTACTCTGTTCTGGAGTTAATTCCTATTTATTACTCTATCCCTCCGTCCTCTGTCATTCTGTCCTTGACACCTTCTGATAACTCTGAATATCTTTGTCATAGCTACTGAGTAGATGTCTAATTAGAGTATTTCAGCAAAGTAATATCAGACATCTTTGACACCAATGATCATCCCAAGAATATCCTTAAGGTTAGAGGTTTCTTGTAATGTTCTTTCCTAGTCCAAAGATTTGGAATAGGAATGGAAGAAAGGAAGAACTTGTCTTTCTCCTTATAAGATGATGTGTCTCAAGGGTCACCTATTGTTAACACTAAGTTGTAAAGATTCACCCTAGGTAGATGTTTAGGAAGAACTCCCTATTGTCATGAGTTGCCTTAGCTATGACCAAAAGAATATGACATAAACTAGAGACTGATAGACACTTGTAGATTAAACAAGGACAAATAGTGTAACTTGTATATATAATGTAGCACAATCAATCAAGAACTCCATCAAGTTCTTTTCTAACTCTGAAGAGCTCCCTTGATCTTAACCCAGGATTAAGATCTTAAGTTAGTCATTTGATAATGGCAAGTTCTCTCTTTTTGTATTCCTCCTTGTAAATCTCTACTCTGACAAATCAGTACTCTTCCTTGTCTTAGAACAATCTTGAAAGATGCTACTCAAAGTCTCATTGATGTCTCTTCTCTGATACAACTTTCCTGAAAACCTTAACTAGACCCTTCAATAAGGAGCATAAAGATATCAAGTGTTTGACATAGGCTTTGAGTTGAACACTGTCATGCCAGACAGCCATTTATGTTATGAATATTGAGTGGGACTATGGTTATTATCAACCATGGTCTAACAACAAGTATAAGGTTCTAGCCATGATGACTTAAACCTACTCCAAGTCTAAGTTGACAAGGAGAACTCAATAGAATTCTCTTCTATTTCTTGTACACTACTTATACAACTACTACATGGTCTGTGCACTATTTTTCCACACTCATCATGTGACTTTCTATTGTGTGACTGTGACTGTGTGACACTTGTGATGTGACACTTTCCTGCTGTTATGCTGCTAGAGAATTTTCTGTGGAAATATAGCATAGAATACACATTATACCCCTGGATTTTACTATTGAAACCCACTCTAAAGACCTTCTACAAGCCCCAGACATAATCTAGACTCAGAATCAGGTACTTCTGTTAGGTAGTTACCAAGCTACTACATGCTAGAATAGCATATACCTTGGGAGGCAAGACTGATGAGCTAATATTAGGTTTCTCAGATACAAACTCTTAATATTAAAACTCTAGAAATCAGAGGCTTAGAGATACCTTTGGAATGCAAGATTATTTCAATCTAGAATGGACTTAGACTAATATGACACCAAGATAACAGATCAAAAGTATAGCAACTTAGCCTAGACAACTTAATTACCCTCCATATAAAAGGATCACTCAAGAGGCAATTACTCCTTAAGCTAGTGGATAGTCCCAGAAGCTAGTTTGAGATTCAAGTGAAGTAGATCTATGACACATTGCTAGTATATATACTATACCAGATGATCACATGGGCAGTCACATGCACATGGATCAGTAATCACAATTGTTCTAATAATAGAGAGAAGACATTGTACCACATGACACAGACAAGAGAAGTAAGAAATGATAGGAATACGATACACGATCTGTTAATGGGCCACTAATAGATTTAGACCCTTAGAACTTACTAAGCATTACCCTAGATGTCCTCTTACACTCCAAGTCTAAGTTAACAAGGAGAACTCAATAGAGTTCCTGTTAGATTTCCTACACTACTTATACAACTACTACATGGTCTGTGCACTACTTTCCTACACTCATCATGTGACTTGTCATATGACATAACCTATGATCTTCCATTCATGTGACTGTGATACTTGTGACATAACACTTTCCTACACTCTTTCCTATATAGTAAGTCTAGAAGAAAAGTAAAGTAAAGTAAAGTAAATATAAATAATGACTTAGCTGTTTTGCCAAGTCATGATAAAAAGTTTATTAGTAACTAGTAATTCTATCACTGCTGGACTTAGTCAAGAAACAGATACACTGCCAGATAATAATAGTATTGTTGATACTCATACATACTGTCATGTGTTTCTAGACTATATCTAGAGTAAAAGGAAGCCGGTTTAGGGATCAGGGAATGATAGGCAGAAGTAAAGTATGAAAGTGGAGTAGGATCACATAGTTATGTCTAGGAGGTATGGAGAATAGAAAAGTAATGCCTGTCATGACCACATAGCAGTGTCATAGAGGAGAGATGTAAGGGAGAGTGGTAGAATGAAGGATTTCCTTTTCTATTTCTTTTTAATTGAGTCTCTAATATTTGTAATATTCTAATATATTTCTCAGAGTAGAGATTGATGGGAGGAGTCTTCTTGGCCCTTGCCTTTATCTTAGAAGCTCTTGAGGTTGTAAATACAATTCTCTTGAGTGTGTAAGGGGTGATCTTGGTGAGAAATTGAGTTGGTGAATGTTTCATATTATATACCCTATTCTTTCAAGAGACAAGATATAGCAGTCACTCAGACAACCTTTTATAGAGTAGCAGGCCTGAAAAGCCTGGCTAATCATTAACTCAGATCATATCATACCCATAAGGTTTAGTATGGGGGTATGGATAAGAGCTTGATGTTATGACTTAGCAAAAACAGCTAAGTTATTATTTATATTTCTTTTCTTTTTTTATTTATTTTGGACTTACTACACATAAGGAGTGTGGGAAAATAGTGCACAGACCATGTAGTAGCTGTATAAGTAGTATACAAGAAATAAATGAGGACTTTATCAAGTTCTTCTTGTTAACTTGAACTTGTTATGACTTAGCAAAATAGCTAAGTCATTATTTATGTTTCTTTCCTTTTTTTTTCTTTTCTGGACTTACTACACAAGGATGGAGTGTGAGAAAGTATCATGTGACTAAGTGTCACAGAGTCACAGGGTTACAAGTCACAGTCAGGTGATGTCACATGAGAACCATGGGAAGGAAGTGCACAGACCATGTAGTAGTTGTATAAGTAGTGTAAAAAATTTAATAGGAACTCTATCAAGTTCTCTTTGTCAACTCAGATAAGAAGGGTGTCTAAGTTATCTCAGACTAAGTCACTATACTAGAACTTGATTCCACTTCTAGAGCACTATCCACCTTGGACCTTGCTCATCTTTTATCTCATTCAAATCAACCCTCAGCCAGTGATCATCACAATTGCTAGCTACTTCTATATATAGCCAGGCTCTTGGCTTAAGAGGACTTTGCAGTCAGTTAGGGACTGCAGGTGGAGGCACAGTACCAAGCTCAGGTACTGCACCCAAGACCTGACCTCATAATTGAGTGATGTTGAGTAGTATACTTGTATTGTTAAGACTCTAGACCTTACAGTTGAATATGTGTTTCAACTTAAAGCTTATATCTAACACTTAATATCTTTACACTCCTTGTCAGAGGATCCAGTTAAGGTTTTCAGTGAAGTTATATTGGAGGAGAGATGTCAACAAGACTTTGAGTAGCACCCTTGAGGTTGTCCTAAGACAAGTAAGAGTACTAATTCCTCAGAGTAAGATTTTATAGAAAGAATACAGAAAGAGAGAACTTGTCGTTCCTTCTCTTTCTGGGTTGTATTTATCCTAACTAGGTATTGTGACTATGTTACAATGTGGTAACACTACTTATAACTAAAGGTGACTAGTTAAGTGACAGTCCAGTGACAGAAGCCATGAAGGTGACAAGTCGAGTCAGTGTCTAATAATGGGTTAGTCTAATGTTGTTCCATTTAGCACAAGTTCAAAGATAGAAAAGAGGAAATAGTCCAAGATTTCTCTGAAGAGTCCTGTCTATGCTACAAGTCCATTATCTCTTAGAGTCCTCAGATATTCAATGCATTACTGCTATATTGTAACTATAAGGGCGACTGGGGCATAAAACTCCAGGAGAATCCTCAGTTATATTACAGTTTGTGATTATGATACAACTCACTTCCAGGAGAATCCTCAGAGATTAGAATGAGACTCCTGAAGGGATCTTCTACATTATTTACATTCTTTAGTGTCAGGGTCAGTGTGATCGGAGTTATACTAGTGTGTTTAAGTATTACTTTAGTAATACTTGAACAGGCTTAGGCTGCTCCAGAGTGTTGCTGTGTAGTTTAGGGGTGGAAATAGAGCTGTTCCCTTATAGTAATGTCTTTGTTTTGCATTGCCAATATCTCGTCCACTAGCTATTTATTATCAGACTGTCAGGTTCGACTCCAGGAAGGAAATTCTTCTTGGAGGGCTTGGCCTCAACAGTAAGTTGTGCCTGCTCCTATACTTGCCTCTTCTAGGATTCAAAAGATTTATTAAGAGAGAGAGAGAAAGAGATGAGTTGACAAGGATGGGGTCCTCCTGAGGGGGAATGAAACTAAGGTAGTTACAGCAATTGGTAATTATTTAAATAATTCAGAGGATTCTGGAAAGGCTGATGGTGAGCTGACCAATCCATGCACGTGTATGACGTGCACACAGTACACATCACAGTATCACCATTGTGACAGTACCCCCTCCTTATGGTCACACCCTTGTGGCCATAGATTAGCTTACGGTTTCCTTGTTTGCAACTGGAAGTATAGCTTTGAAGGTTTCTGGGATCATGGTTCAGAGTCTAGTGTGTAGCCCAGGTTTCCCTGGGTAAAGGGAGTGGAATTCAGACACTAACTCGGCTGCGTTCTCTAGATCAGAGGCTGGTGTTCACGAATATTCGTCTGGGGTGCCCTCATAACCTGACCATTGGACAAGGTATAGCAGTGGGTCTCTTCTTCGCCAGTCAAGCTTGGAGTCCAGTATATGGGCCACCTCGAATTCCAAGTTACTATCAATTTCTATGAGAGGTGGGGGAGGGTTGACGTGGTTAGGGATGTTGCTGAGGGGTGCTGGCTCAATCTGCGATACATGGAAGACAGGATGGATAGCGCAGAGGTGGTTAGGGAGTTTAATTAGGTATGAGTGAGTACCTGGTTTCCCTATAACTTTGAAGGGACCTAAGTATTTTTCTGATAATTTTCTGGTAGGTCCGGTTGATTTTATGAATCTGGCGAGTATGAACATGCGGTTGCCCACCTCTATCTTGGGTGCTGGTGTCCTTCTCTTGTCCACTGGTATTTGGTAGTGACGCTATGTGTCTTCGATCGCCCTTTTCAGATCGTCATGTACCAACCTCAAATCTGTCACAAATGAGTCTGCCTCTGTGATCCGTGCGTCGTTTTCCACCTGTAGTTGCATCTTGGGATGGTAACCTTTATTTGCATAGAAGGGGGAGACACCTGTAGTGGATGACAGCATGTTATTGTAGACAAACTCTGCCAAGGGGAGTAATCGCGACCAATCCGATTGTTGGTAGTTGCAATAGATCCTCAAGAATTGTTCAAGTGTTTGATTAGTACGCTCAGTTTGGCCGTCAGCCTCTGGGTGGTATCCTGAGGTAAAGTGTAGCCTCATATCCAGTGCATTAGCCAAAGATCTGAAGAACTTAGACACGAATTCTGTTCCTCGATTGGATGTGACATAGCTGGGTATATCATGCTTTGAGAAGACGTGTTTTGTAAGAGGACATCTAGGGTTGTGCTTAGTAAGTTCTGAGGGTCTGTTCTATTAATGGCCCAGTAACAGATTGTGTATCACACTCCCATCGTTCCTGACTTCTCCTGTCTGTGTCATGTAGTGCGGTGCCTATTATTAGTTGTTCTAGGACATTTTGTGATTATAGGTCGGTTGCCATGGTGTTGTGTGCCTGACTATCTAGTGTAGTATATATACTAGCAAGTATGTGTAGATATATCCCCACTTGAATCTCAAACTAGCTTCCAGGACTATCCACTAGCTTAAGGAGTGATCGCCTACTGAGTGGTCCTCTTACATGTTTGATGAACAATTCTGCCAGCATAGTGGCGTCGAGTGACCTTATGGTCGGAATGAATAGCGCCTGTTTGGTGAGTTGGTCTACCACAACTAAGATGTCTGTATAGCCTCCTGATGGGGATAGTTGTTCAATGAAATCCATTGAGATGGATTCCCAGGGCCTAGGTGGGATTGGGAGCTGTTTGAGTAGTCCATAAGGCTCGCTTTGTTTCTTCCGCAGACGTTACAAAACCAGATGTAGTCTGACACAAATTCTCAAAGATTTGGCCAGTTGAATTCTCGGCACACCAAATAGTAGGTCTTAGACTGTTCTGGATGGCCTGCCAAAACATAGTCATGATTAGCTTTGAGTACTTGTAGCCGAAGGTCGTTAGTATTGGGCACAAATAACTGTTCTTCATAGTACAATATGCCGTCCTCGCCTCTGGTCCATTGAAGGTCTTCTGTTGTCCCCCCATTCATTAGGGGGTACGTGTGCAATTGGTCTGATTTCTGGGCCTCCTTGATGTCAGAGATGAGTAATTGAAGGTCAGAGGTTGACTTCCCAGGTCCACCTCAGAGGGCGTTAACTGGGTTTGGGTAAAGACTGGCTTCTAGATTGGAAAGTCCTTTGATGGGTCATCCCCATAGACGTCCTACCTTTGGGTCAAGGCATCTGGCTTCTTCCCCAGTCTTCCTGGCCAAAACTTGATTGACAGGTTAAACTGTGAGAGGAATTCTGACCACCTGGCTAGGCACTGGGAGAGTGTTTTGGTCTCAGAAAAATAGGTAAGGTTTTTGTGATCAGTGTACACCTCCACCGGGGTGGCAACTCCTTTAAGGTAGTGTCGCCACTTCTTGAAGGATTCAACGATGGCTAATAACTCCTTATCGTGCACGTCATAGTTAATTTCTGCTGCACTGAAGGCTCTCGAATAGAAGGCAATAGGGCGAATCTCACCATTGGACCAGGTGAAAAGAATGGCCGCCAGGACACAGTCAGAGGCATTGGTCTCCAGGATCATCAGTGACTCAGGATCCCAGTGTCCTAGTATGGGTGCTATAGTGAATGCTTCTTTGATATTGTCAAACACTACTTGGCAATCTGTTGTCCAGGACCAGGGTTCGTTTTTCCAGGTTAGGCAAGTGAGTGGTGAGGTTATTTCAGCGTAATTGTCAATAAAGTGCCTGTAAAAGTTTGCAAATCCTAAGAAGGACTGTACATCCTTTACTCGACGCAGCGTCGGCCAATTCTGTATAGTTTGTGTCTTTGATTTATCTATTCTCAGGCCATCTACTCCCAAGACAAAACCTAGGAACTTGATCCTGTCCCGGTGGAAGACATATTTGGTAGGTGATGCATATAGCCAGTTCTCTCGCAGTCTTTTGAGAATCTCCTTTACATGCTTCTTGTGGTCATCCATATTGTCTGAGTAAATCAAGATATCATCTAAATAGATGACTACAAAGACGTCCAAGACATCAGAAAAGATATCATTCATGAAACGCTGGAAGGCCGACGGGGCATTTGACAGGCCAAATAGCATCATGAGCCATTCGAACAAACCGTAGTGAGTGCAGAAAGTTGTTTTCCACTTGTCCCCCTTGGCAATGCGCACTAGATGGTAAGCACTCTTCAGATCTATCTTTGAGTATATTTATGCCTTTCTGGGGGCATCTAAGAGGTCATTCAAGAGGGGAATCAGGTATCGATCCTTATGGGTCATTTGGTTCAGACCGTGGTAATCTACGCATAGGTGCAATGTCCCATCTTTCTTCTTGATGAACAGTACTGGGGCACCGCAAGGGGACTTGGATGGGCATATAATGCCTGTTTTTGTATTTTCCTCCAAGAACTCTTGCAAGGTTTCCAGTTCTAGTGCTGATAGAGAGTATATAGGGCCCAGGGGAGGTATCTTATCCCCCTCAATCTGTATGGCTAAGTCATAGGGTCGATGCTCTGGGAGCATTTTGGCTTTTTGCATGCTGAAAACATCTGCATATTCCTCGTAGTCCTTGGGGAGTCTAGGTATTTCTGGGGTAGCCTCCCCTATCTGCGCAACGAGACTGGTAATTACTGTAGGGAGGGACACAATCTGGAAGCTGATTGCTCCCTTAGTCTTGCAAGCGATTTTGAATGCGGCAGCATTCACTAGGGAGATCTGAGGTTTTTCAGGTGAGGACTGGTCGTTCGACAGTTGATTTTCAGGTGCAGGTATAGGATAAATAGGCGAGTTCTCAGAGGATGGGGGTGTCTCTAACAGAGGGTTCTGGGGTTCTAGATCATATCGGGGGCTAATGGGTTGATCCGCTGGCTCAGGTGCATTGAATTCCAAGGTTTCTTTCCTCCAGTCCACTAGGGGATTGTGTTGGGTCAACCAGTTGTGCTCTAGTACTATGGGGTAAGTGCCCTCTAGTTTAGTCACAAAAAACTCAATCTGACAAGAGTACAAGTAAGGGAATCTAATTGGCAAAGACACGACACGATTCACAAGGTGATTAATGGTCCCATCTATCAGGGTGAGTGGGAGAGGATTGATCTTTTGGCATGGTAAGCAATACTTAGATACAAGGACAGAATCCACAAAGCAGTCAGATGACCCTGAATCTACCAAGGCAATGACAGGCGCTGGGATAGGAGGGAGTAAGAGCTCGACTTGCAATGACTTCAAGCAGGTAATCGTTGCTGCGCCCAGATGTAGTATTGTTTCCCTGGCTGAATTTAGGCAGTCGACTCTCCAGGGTGTGAGGTGACTGCCGGGTTGTTTTTTGACAACTCTAGGGAATCCACTGACTGATTGATATAGGACACACGGGCCTCTATTGGCCCCGACAATCAGTAAGCCTGCTTGGGGCAGGACCTAGCAAGGTGACCGGACTGGCCATAGCACATGCAGAGTCCTAGGTTCATGTGGCGTTGACGTTCTATGGGTGTAAGTCGGCCATCTGGGCCCAGAATGCTGCTGGTGCTGGACGGTGACTGTTTAGTACGAGAAGAGAAAGAATATTGGGTTAACGGTCCCCAGTTGCGGTCTTGGGGTAACTTATCAGTCGATGTGAGGCTTTCTAAAGTAGGGGGAGGTCTTCCTTGGATAGGTCTAGATGTTTTTGGTACGTAGTCTTGTGTAGCCCTTAATGCTTGGAATTTGTGCTTTTCTTCTTGTTGACATTTCCAGAAGTCGTTATCAATCCTCATTACAGCCCTCTTCAAGCCTTCAAATGTTAAGACATCCTCATGGCTAAACCTCAACTCATCGCGGATGCAGTCAGGAATAGCATCCTTTACCACTTTTCTGAGTGCTTTGTCGTCCCAACGGATCCAGTTTTGGAACTTGGCAAATTGGATGAAGTAGTTGACAGCCTTGCCATCATTTGGAAAAGGAATTGCAACGATAGCGTTCTCATCATCATCTTCTGGTGAGTATGACCCAAATAGATTAGAGAGTTTCTGGACAAAAGCTGACCAGTCTTCCAAGAAGTCAAAGTTTTGGTAAGCTTTGGCCTCATTAATAAAAGGCTCAAAATAATCAAGGGCCACACCCCAAAGATAGGAAATAGCAAAAAAGATTCTCTCAGTGTCTTCGAGGAACTCCCCTTCACAAGTGCGAAAGTAGATTTGATATTAGAATATAAATGCTCGAAGTTTGTCTGGGCTATCCCTGCTGAACAAATCTGGTTCTTTGACTCCTTTGTTTCTTTTCCTTGGTTGTGCATCCAGTTGTTTAGCTAGTCCTAATAATATAGCCTGTAAGTCCAACCCAGAGGTATCTGGGTATGAGTTTTGAGAGTTGTCGCGCAGATGATCTTGTTACTGATTATGACTATCTAGGGTACATTCCACCCCTTCTGGGACTGAATCTTCAACTATTTCATCAACTGGTTCCTGTGAGAGCAATCGTTGATTTTGGGCTTGGGAGGCGGTAAGAGGGCGCTCTATAGGGGTTACTGTGGATTCTCTGGGGATAATAGGTTGGACACCATCTCTCCTCAGATGGTGTTCCAGATGAGGGTCTGGGTTCAGAGTTTGGGACATGACTAGGTACTCTTGGAGGGGAGAGGGATAGGAATGATGGTAGTGTAGAAGTTAGTTTAGTTTCATTCTACTGTCAGGTTCAACTCCAGAAAGGAAATTCTTCTTGGGGGGCTTGGCCTCAACAGTGAGTTGTGCCTGCTCCTACACTTGCCCCTTCTAGAATTCAAAAGATTTATTAAGAGAGAGAGAGAGAGATATGAGTTGACAAAGATAGGGTCCTCCTGAGGGGGAATGAAACTAAGGTAGTTACAGCAATTGGCAATTATTTAAATAATTCAGAGGATTCTGGAAAGGCTGATAGTGAGCTGACCAATCCATGCATGCACATGACGTGCACACAGTACACATCATGGTGTCACCATTGTGACACAGACCATGGCTGATAATAACTGTAGTCCCACTCAATGTTCATAACATGTATTGCTTCTTAGTATAAACCTTGTGCTGTGCTTCATTGTGAGTGGTACATGCAGAGGAGTGATGGTTACTTTTAGAAGACTATCTAGAGTAGGGATCTCCCCCGTGGAGTGATCATATAACCATATTACTAGGACAGTAGTAAGTAGGGTAGTAGGTGTCTGGTTGGGTGAAGATCTTGTACTCCAACAAATGTAGCAATAGTAAGATCAAATCATTAACTCCGTACCTGTAAGGGTGACCGGAGCAGAAATACTCCAGGAGATTCCTTAGTTAATTATAGTTTATGAAGTATGTTACAACCTACCTCCAGGAGATTTCTCAAAGAATTAGATGAGGCTCCTGGAGGGAATAATCTACATTATATATACTACAGTGTCCTCACATCCTTGCATTGGGTAACTAGGGTCCGAACAATAAAAGTGTGCTAGAAGGCAATGGAGTGCTCTTGGAATGATGGGAGTAAGACCAAATATTACTATGTAATATTTGATCAGCTGCAGGGTCACTCTGAAGAACTGATATGGGCTCCAGAGTCATTTGTGAGGGGTCCCCTTACATATGACCCCAGAGTGCCCTCCGTTGCCTTCCAATACAATTTCATTGTGCAGCCTCTGGTTACCAAAGAATGGAATGCAAGGGCATTTTAGTATATATTATAGATTATTCCCTCCAGAAGCCTCATCTAATTCTCTGAGGAATCTCCTGGAGGTGAGTTATAACATATTCTATAGTATAATTTAACTGAGGAATCTCCTGGAGTGCTCCACTCCAGTCGCCCTCACACTATCTTGAAACATTACTATAATGTCTCAAGAACAATACAATTCATTGATGAGCAACTTGCTCAAACAAAAATGCTCTCTCACTAAACTAAGGGAAGAACTCAAAGAAAGGAAGGGAAAGTTGTGTTTCAGTTGCAGGAAATTCAGGCACCTGGCCTGAAACTGCAGGAATAAAAAAGAAAAAGAAAAAGAGAAAGTTATTTCCCAAAATAAGTTTGAGATGTTAAGTAGTAGAGCAATGAGGTGTGGGGTAGAACTAAGGAGACAAGAGATAGAAGAGAAAGACTGAATAGTAGAATGTTTTAAATATGAAGAGAAGGGATACTGTCACAGTTGTGCTATAGACCAGTAGTCACATACTGTATGGTTTACCACTACACCAAAAGGGCAACGTTAGCAAGGCTACTTGCTAACGAGGGTCCAGCTATTTATGTAGTTCATTTGAACAGGTATTTTGTTATACCTC
>Ga0153958_1000233_pt1 | contig 13073 bp, 12 predicted proteins | sample TSFL042MetaG_FD_104719 | JGI IMG/M metagenome (GOLD analysis project Ga0153958, IMG submission 104719) | Attine ant fungus gardens microbial communities from Florida, USA - TSFL042 MetaG | ecosystem: Host-associated > Fungi > Mycelium > Unclassified | place: USA: Florida, Wekiwa Springs... | reverse complement strand
ATTTCAGAAAAACAAACCACGTCAACTATCCTAGCATAGATACACCTCGCTCGAGAAACAGGTGCATACCGTTGGCAGGTTTGGGGCTTTTGAGAATGTGCTGGCCGAAACGAGCAGTGTTGAGGATTGGATTGGTCACTTGATTTGCTGGTGCCTTTCTTAGGAGCTGACTGATGTACACGAGAAGACTTTTCAGCGGAGCATCGTAGCAAACTGTATTAAAATAAAAAAACAAATTATACGTCAATTGCCTAAAACAAAATGCGATCATTAATTTCGTCGACTATTCGCACGCCTTTCTCATTCTCTTTACTCCACTCAACAACGCTGCCTCCTTCCCAGGTCTGTCTCGTCTGTCTCCTCGCTCTCCATCCTTACCCCCACACTCTCTTTCCGTGTCCAATATCTCTCCGCAGACAAGCAAGATCGCAACCGTACTCAAAGACTTAGCTGATGCTCGTACGTTCTGGACGGCCAACATCCTCGTTGCCAGCATCGATACTGATTGCAATGACAAATCAACCCCATCTCCCTCCCTCCACCATCCAGCTTTGCTCGACACCCCAGCTCGTTTGTTCCTTGTCTTTGACATCTTCCTCGAGGAGGCCTCTACACCTGAGGTATCAAAGAAAATAGCATTTGCAGTAGATGAGTCAAGCAGACACAATTCTTCTTGTGTCAACAACTCGCAGTCATTCAACCCGAATTGTCGGTCCTCCACAGAGGTCCTAGTCGTTCAATTGCATTTAATAACGGTGCCATGAGTGAAGTCATAACGAGCATGAAGCAGAAAATGGACAATCTGAAGGAGGAGATTGAAGCTATGCGACCTGGCACTGAGGAAAGGAAACAGGCATTAGAGAATGGAGAAGGCTCGAGAGAACTCTGCGATGCAAATGATGTCATCAAGAACCATGTATGCCCTTTCATCTTTTCATCGACAATTCCAGTCACATACGCTATGCAGCTTGAATGGCTAACTCCAATTTTCTGGTCCAACCCATTATTGTCATTCTTTACTCCCTTCGTTATTTGCGACAAAATAAAGGCCCAAACTCAACTTGATGCCGATCGCTCCCGTCTTGAAAAAACCAGAGAAACGGATAATTGAATGCCTCGTAGTAGTCCATCTGAAAGGAAGCACGAGAAGCAGCAGAGAAGCCTGCTAAACAATCTGAAGACCTGTCGATCCATAAACCCACCCCGCAGATTCCACCTTTAGCAAACCATTCGTTATCTGCTTCCCTTTCTGAATCTCACTCATCATCGACAAAGAGCCCAATGCATCTATTTGTCGGGCCACCAGGATTTCGAATTCCAAAGATGTCGAGCACGATGTTTCAAACTGAAGTCAAGTCTACGTTTGCGAGGAATGTAGGAGAGGTATTGGAAGAAGCATTTGGGAAGGATGTGGTCGAGGGATGAAAGAAGTTGAGAATTGGTTGTCAATTTTGTGAAGAGGATGTCTGTTGAATAGAAAATTTCTTGGACCTGCGGTTTTTTCATATCCTTGCTCAGTCAAAGTCGAAATGGTGTATTTGGTGAATTGTTGCTTTGTCTCATTCAATTTGTGTTGTTATCATGAAGAAATCTTCCTTGAGCTCAGCGACGGGGATGAGCTGTTTCTACTAATAATATAATTATCATAAAATCTCCTGTAAAACGATAATAAATCACAAACACAACACGACTTGTGACATGGTTCTATTTGCAAGCTTAAGAACTCGGAAGTGTTGGGTAAACCATCATATCTATTGGACCGCAACAAAGGGTTAACAAAGGGTTTTTATATGAACGGTGACTGAACAACTCACAGGCCGCGTCTCCCCCTTTCCAATTTCTCTCTCAGTCATGGATTCCCACTTTCTATCCGACGCAAACATGATACTGGCTCTTTCTTTAATGGAGTGACGTGGTTGATTTCAATGATGAAGATATCTTGCTTCTTCTTCTTTGCACATTGATCCGAGGCATTGTTACATCTCTTGTTCATTACATCTACCAACATATGTTATGATCATTCATTCTAATTACTTTGATGGAGGCTTGGCAGCAATAGTTATAGAGAATACTAGGTGGTGTGCTTGAGAGTCGCTGAAGGGAAAATATGACCTGGGACACCGAGAGAGCAAAGCATTAGGTAGAACAGCGAGTTCCATATGTTTGTCCTGCTTTCCAGTCCATATATTCATTTGAATACCTTAAGAATTTCAACTGAAGACAAGGCGCACCTTGGTTTCTTACTCCAATAGATTTCCTACCTCCTTCTCCTTTTTCTCCAGTTCTCTCAACCATGCTTCGTCAATGCAATCTGTCCATTTTCCGCCGAATCTTGAGTTAGAAAAGTTCAGGATTGTTGAGATTTGGGGTGCCTTGATCACCACTCTGCACGGTGGTACATACACATCTTTCCTGTGTTCGATTGGGACCCAAAACAGTGGCTCATCGTCCTGACCCATCACCCATCCATCCCTCATGTCTTGCATCATAAGCTCAAGTCCATCGGCATAATGTTGGCGCTCAGCTGTGAGGTCTGCTATTTCCCATGTTCTCAGGCCAATGTTGTCGGAATAGTATGCCAACGCTGCTCCATCACGTATAAATTCTATAAATGCATCTTCTTGACCCAGAATTTGACCGTGCAGATGACCATTATAGGCATCAAAGAGGCGTACTGCATTCTCATGTCTGAACCTTAGAGCAATAAGTCTGTCGCCAAGTGAATTGTCAGCCAGAGCAGGTGAAAGGGCAATGTTATACATCTCAGACATTGGAAGCTTGGAAACGAGTTGGCGAGTTCGTGTGTCCCAGATTCGGACATGGGAGTCATCGCGAGACCAACATGCAAAGATTTTCCCGTCGGGTGAGTATTGATATGAAGGATGCAAGCGAATATGCGCCTGATCGTCGAAGTGGGCAGGATCAAACTGGGCAGTGTCGTGATTCCATGAATATGTGCCAGAGGAGAAATCCATGATGATGACGGTCAAGCCATCAGGTGCCAGGTATGGGACCGAATTTGTGGTCACCTTGAAGTCTAAAGAATAGGTGCATTCGAAATCTGCAGGATCCTGCCGGTGCCAAACTTGTAGTAATCCTGAGCCATCACGAAAAATGGCGCATATAACCAGGTCGTTAGATGTTTGAAAGGCGATCCTCCAAAACCGGACATCTTCTCTCAATCGGGTTTTGAATGAAACGCGCTTCTCTGAGTGCATTACATCGCATATGGTGACGAGAGAATTAGACATAATCGCTGCCTGGTTGTCATCTAGGGAAAATGCAATTTTCATCTCATCTTCGTACTCAACATCCACATGCGCTACGGCTTCCCCAGTATTTGTATCCAGGAATTTTATGTGAGATTGCTGCGATTCTGCAGCCGCCACCTTTCCAGAGGATGAGATGCTAATAACTCGTCGTATATCATCTTGAGTGTCTAAAACGTCAGACTGATTTCTCGTCAAATCCCCTAGGTCCACGTTCCACATCCTCACACTTCCATTCAAATATCCAACTAAAATCCTGGAGCCGTCACGTGATGGACAGGTATTTGTTACAAACGAAAGGGCCGGAGATTTTGTCTCCCAGATCATTTTTGAGCCGGTCATGGAGACATCCCATATCTCCACTGTGTAATTTTGTTGGATAAATAGGTGATTGGTCCGGGAAGAATCAATAACATGTGGGTTGTAGTTTAAATCATGGCTGAAGGATACCATCTCTTGTGTGTCCATTCTCCAAAGGTAAATGTGACAAGATTTTTCCCTAAGTACGGCCATCAAAGTGTCGCTGGTTGGAGAAAAGCGGAGTGATGACAAATTTCCAGGAGGATATGTGAATTGTCGGGGATCCTTGCCATCTTCAAGGTTCCATAATTCAATGACGTGTTCAGATTTTCTTCCTACGGCCAGAAAATGCCCGTCAGGGGAAAATCGGGTGACGGCGACATCACTGAGCTCCAACAGGCTGTTGGATATTAGTGCACCATTGCTAGCATCCCAGAGCTGGATCAGAATACGAGTTGGGGTTGAATTTTCATCATCAGGGTCCTCTGAGTTCCCATGTTCATATATCCAATGCATAGAGGCAATTCTTCTGTCATGATGAATGAAGGCGAAATCATGGCCCTCAATTCGAAATTGCTCCTCACCCATCTCAATGTCCAATACTATTGCATAAGTGTAAAGTTTGACTAGAATGTGTCTTCCATCTGAACTAAAGCAGGCATCATTCGCAGAGCCAAGCACCTCAAATGGGCCTGAGATGCAATGACCGGTTTCAGAGTCGCAAACATACATAGTTTGGGGTGATATCGAAGCAAAGGTGCGTTCATCCGGAGAGAAGACCATATGCCGCACATATTCCCTGTGGTGCTCTGCAGTGAACATCACCATTGGCCATTGACTGGGTTTCCCTTGAGTGATTGCAAGAGTGTTGGGAAACCTCGGACAGAACTTTCTGACAACATAAGATTCCTCAGGTGCGAAAGGGAGTGCTGAAAGGTAAATATGAGGGGCGCGTTGAGAGATTGGAGTGATGAATGCAGAAACGAATCGAAGAGCATCGTGGATGAACAGTGCCAGCTCATGATCAGGGTTGAGGGACTGGCCGGCCAACATCAGATGTATCGCAGAGAAATGATCTGGGAACGTACCTTCCATGTTGCAGCCCTTCTGAGGATCAGACATGCCTCATGAACATTACCCGTCAGGCTCATCACCTCCAACCAGAATAGTAGCTTCTCGTACATCACAAATTTCACTGCCTCCATCATCTTCTCATCAGATGGAGTCTGGATAAGGTGGTCGACCCAGAACAAAGATGAATACAAAATGAGAGAAGGGATAGTGGATTTGACAGTCAGCCGGATATCCTCATTCTTTATGATCGAAGACTCCAAGCTGCACATATTGAAATGGAGCTTGGATGATACCAGAGTCTTCAAGCATAACACAGCAAGCTGGCGTTCGTGATGGTCCCGATCTTGAACAGCAGAAAAATCAGGTAGCTCTTGTTGAAAGAAGGTTGATAGAAGAAAATCCTCGAACGAGCGGTGATGAAAATGAAGGATAGGGCCAGAGTCAATGACGGATGCAAGACCTTTGCGGATAAGCCCTAGCCTGTTCGCATCTGAGTCTGGTATCCTAACTTGGGGAAGCATGATAAGCGCATTGTCGTCAAGTGCTTGCTTGGCAAAAATCATTGCACCCATAACTGAGGCAACTGCTCCAACCTCTTCCTTGTCGAGCTCATGTCCAAATGATGCTTTGACAATAGTGGAGTACAGGGAATACAAACTTTTCAAACCCTTTCCATCACCCTTTTCAAGAGTGGCAAACCGGCCTTCGGGATCGAGTTCAAGGAAATTGGCAACCGTTGTTGCCCAGATAAATATGCCAGCAGCATGAGGAACTAGGTAATCAAGGGCCTTTTCTATCAGTGTATCTTGCATTCCCATACTCTTGAGGCATGATTTGAGGAACGCACGGATGTCTTCAGAAGCAGCGTCTCCCAACTTGACGTCGCTGCCGGAGGGAACAGTGATATGGATGCTGATTGATTCAGGGAAGGTTCTGGTGATATGGTCCTCTTGCCGGCTGGTAATGACCAACTTGAACCTCTTCAAGTGATCAACCTGAGCCCAACGCTTGACTGTATACAGAAGATCCTTGTAATCATCCTTTCCAGGCGAATCGTGCCTCAGACCACCACACTCATCCAATGCATCAATCACGATCACCGGAAGTTCCTCACTCGGCACATCATTGAGTGAGGATAATGGCATCTCAATCAGAGATTTAAATCTACCATTCATGTCGGATGGGTCAGGCATCTTATTATTCTGGACTAGATTCAAGATATGTTGGCGAACAGAGGGGTACAGGCGAGCATGGCCAAGGGCAACGATGCGCCAGAGTGCATCCGTGGTGATGGTGGTGGATCGTGTGCGATCAAACCGGAATGATATAACATGGCGATCCTGTTCGCGCAGCTGAGCAGCAACACTGGCTGCCAATGCAGATTTTCCGACACCAGGAGATCCTCTGATCCAAATCACATTGGGGCAATCGACGCTCTTGATCTTGTTTTCAATTTCTTGTAAGATGGTAATGCGGGTGCCTTCCATACACGGTTTACGCAAAGAGAGCCTATTTTCCCCAAGGGCCCGCACTAAGTCATCCAGCTCCTTCTGTTCAGCGACTATTTTTACGTTTGCTAGTGGGAAGGTGTGTGTCATGAGGATTACTGAACAGGAAACGCAGATAACACACCTTGAAGACTGTCAACACCGACTTGGGTAGCATGGGCAATTTCTGGTATACAAATGACATGTTACAAAAGTCGATGAGAAAAAGGCAGACAACCCACCTCGAGTACTTACAATGCTGGTCCGTAAAATTTTCACGTCGTTGGCTACGATCTTGGCATTGTTCACCATGATGGCTGATACCATGAATCAGACGATCTGGACATTGGATATCAGGGACGAAAATCAGACCTTGTTCTGCTCGGATCTCTATAAGAAGATCTCGGTCAAAATTCCCTGCAAAGGTGTCCAGTTTCTTCCGTAGTTCAATTGCTTTGTCCTTATGAGGGACAACGAGGACGTGTTTGGCTGTGACCAACAACTCAGCCATGACTCCGGCACATGAAGCCGAATACACACCTGACCAACTTTCAAGCCACTTCTCAATAAAGTCCACTACTTCTTCCATCATGGCAGGAAATTCATTGATAGTAATACACAATTCGTCTGATTTTGGAGTTTCCTTGAGCCTGTCCAGCTGGCCAGCTAAGATACTCATGCCCTCTGCGAGATCTTGCATTGCTTCATGAGATTCTTTTTGAGCTTCAAAATGCTACAAAACCAATCAGTTACATTATACAAATAAAGAGAAGAAGTGGCGAACTTTGTATACAACTTCAATGCAATTGACCACAGTTTGAGCCACAGAATTGAGCTGTTTTGAGTCAGATAATAATCGTACATGCTAGCCAATGATTCATTACCCCACTGATGACCTTCCCAAACTCAAGAAGCATCCCAACACCAGCATTCACAGGACCAAGGCAGCTCAAGAGTGGTTTGAAGGATTGCAAGGTTTTTGCTGTACTCTTTATTTGTGCATCTAGAGCACGTAAATCACCCCCGTAGGCCTACAATTCCATTTGAGTAAGAATCTACACATTGACAGTAATAGTGTGCATACCTCAGCGACGATCCAAAACTGTAATTCTGAAATCGGATTAGTAAATTCCACCTTAAAGTTTGCTAAGGCGCCCTGAGTAAATGACATATATTGAGGCAAATATCAACTTACCACTGGTTTCTTGCTGTGTTTCAGAGGCCAGGTGATCCCATAAATCATCGAATCTGATACTGGCTTTACATAGTGGATCATCCTGTGAGGTGCGCTTGGACCTGAAGATTCTCGGCCGTCGGAAATACTTGTGTATCTCAATGTTCAAGTTACTCCCGTCTCGTAATATCCTACACCACATGAATATGTAAAATCCATGGGCTCAAGCTCCACTTACAATCCGCTCTGGGTTACCTTTAAATGCTGCTTGGTGCTACTGTTGTCGAGCTTTGTTTCAAGACTTAGAAGGGGAATATCCGCCTTGTCAGAGTACTTGACGACAAGCGGTCGTTGCAATATATCCTTGAGCTCTCCAATGAATTCTGTGAGGAAATGTACCGAGATTACTAATCAGCAGGGCTGATGGAACAATGTGACACTCACCAAGAACTCGGATGACTCGTACCATTGTGGCTTTTTCCATTGTTTTAACTTGTGAATAGAGTGGATAGGAAGAGATATGTCGTGGGTGTTGGGCGTATATCAGACGGACAAGAACAAGACACGGGCGTTCCTGTCTTGTGAGTGTGAGTTTGATCAGCTGCAAGTGTGGGAGAATTACAAGTCTAGCTTGGACATGATCCCCAGTTACGATTGATTAACTCGTTGCAGCCATTATAAAAAGCACTGTTGGATCGATCATCTTTACAGGGGGAACCTCACACCCTTTGGGTGAATATTTTCTCATCACTGTCCTGTTGTTCTGATATACTCATCTTAGATTCCTGCTCGTGAGCACTATGAAAGGAAAGTCAATGTAAACATTCGTGCCAGTCTCCGTGTCAACCGCAGGTACTGGCATAGAAAAGAAAGGTGATATGATGGCAAAGAATGACAGCTCATTTGACATTTTTGTACCGTGTGATTGCGCAGCGATGATGACCACAAAGTGACCATATCTGAACTCACAGAAAATAGCGAAGAAACAGCGAAGATGACAGGAAGATCTACTCTCTGAGGTCACGTGACCCGTCAACATTGACACCTAACTCGGAACAACTCCGGTTGGCCTCCCCTGAAGCTCGGGTGCAGTCTGTAGTGCACCGCTATGTATCCCACCCCCGCGTCTTAACACCTGTTTGCTTGTTCTCTCTCTCTACGAGGTCACGTGTACCAGAGTTAATGAGAATTGTGCCGAGACCCATAATTCATTGATCTGCTTCAACTGAGATGCGGCCGCGATGTATCAACAATGACCTCAACTCGGAAATCAAATTAGGCTACCATAGGCTTTTTTTTTTTTAAATCAGCGATTTATTACACGGGGCGCGGAGGCAGACCGTGGCAAGTACACAGTACCTACTTAAATAAGAAAAGAAAAACTAGAGAGAGAGAGGGAAGGGAAAATAGAAGAGGAAGTATAGAAGGAGATGTGAAAGAAACTAGGTGATGAAGGCTGTGCTTTTACTCCAAGGAGTCGCGCCGCGATGGGACCTTATCCATTATCAAAGCTAAATGCTTCAGGGTTGTCTGCAAGAAAGTGGACGAAGCTGTTAATGATGATATTGTATGGTTGTGTGGAGAGGTCATGCCTGTTGCATTCCATGATGATGTGTTCTTGGGTTTGAACCTCAGCTTTGCCACAAGGGCAGCTGGTGGGGAGGTGAGAGAAGAATCTCTGTTTGTATTCTCCAATAGGGGCATGACCAGTAGTCATGTGGATGAAATGAGCACATAGGGAGTTGGTGAAACCTATGATGGGGAGCCATGAACTGCCCTTAGTGTATGTTGGTTTGATGACTCTTTGCTTTTTGTCTTCAAAGTTTAGAAAGTAATGGCCTTTTTTAAGGCTGTTGGTAAAGGACATTTGCTATTTGTAGAAAATGTTGTCACACTCTTTCTTTTTACTGAATAGATGTGACTCCTTGCTGGAGAGTGTAGGGTTACATGTATTTGCTTTGACTTGGTCATCAACAAGTTTATGTCTAGGCCATTCGGCTTTGCTAGGGCAGTACCAGAAGTGAATTTTGTTCTTGCCATCTTTGTTGAGGAAGGTTTTGGCTACAAAGGCTAAGGGGATGAACATGTTCTGAAGGGGATTGACTTTGGACTCCAGAATTTTTCTTACTGCAGCAATGGAGTCAGTGATGACAGTAATGTTGTGAATGTTGTCTATTTCCATTGCAGGGATGAAACCAGTACAAATAGCCATGAATTCAGCTTCAAGAGGTGTGACATTTATGGAATGGACTTGTAATTGTTTAATGACAGAGTTATTGACCCAGACATGCACTGCTGCTATAGCAACATGAGATTTTTTGACACCTCCATCAGCGATAACAGTTGTGCTGTTGTGGTTTATTTAAGATGACCTGAAGGCAAGGTTAAGGCTTTTGTTAGGAAACCACTCAGAGGTGATCTCCCTTAAGCTAGTGGATAGTCCCAGAAGCTAGTTTAAAATTCAAGTGAGGTAGATCTACAACACATTGCTAGTATATATACTACACCAGACAATTACATGGGCAGTCACATGCATATGGATCAGTAATCACAATTGTCCTAAATATAGATAGAAGACATCGTACTACATGACACAAACAGGAGAAATAAGGAACAATGGGAATGCGATACATGATCTGTCAACAGGCTACTAATAGATTTAGACCCTCAGAACTTACTAAACATTACCCTAGATGTTCCCTTACAGCTTTGAAGATATTGGTGAAGATCCTCATCAAAAGAAAAAGAAGGAGAGTGAAAGCTAATTCTACTAGTGAAATGATTAACTAATCGAGAACCAGGGAAAAAGAGAGGATGGAGAGAATTGAAGCAGCTTCTAATGCTATTGAGATACTCATTGATGTTTTTGATAGGGCTCTTGAGGTTGGCTTGTTGTTTCATAATGAGTTTGAAAGTTGTGGTTCTATGGGGGATTTGATTCTTAGTGTGTTAAGAATCTAGTAAAAAGTTGATGGCATGTAAAGGAGGAATAGAAGTGTAATATAGGTAGTGCCTGCCATTTAGTTTGTGGAGGTGTAAAGTGATAGGGATGAGACCTGTAATGGCTTCAACGCCTTCAGATGGGGAAGTTCAGAAGGCACCTGTAATCTAAAAAGCTGCTCTTCACTGCATTTTCTTCAATTCAGTGATGTTTTTGACAATAGGGGCACCTTTGAAGAACCATATCTGAAACCTATACAAGACAATTGGCAAGATGCAGGTTCTATACAAGAGTCATTTTTGGATAGGGAGGAGACTCCTTGAGGAGTTCCCTAGCATTTTCATGGCGCTGAGAGTAGAGAGGCATTTCATGGCATAGAAGTGTGTATGATAGTTGAAATTGAGTTTGCAGTTGAAATGTCACAGAAAAGTGACTACTAAATAATATCATAGAGGTATAATAAAATACCTGTTCAATAAACTACATAAATAGCTGGACCTTTGTTAGCAAGTAGCTTTGCTAATGTCACCCTTTGTAAGGGGATGCTCTAGGATAGCTTAGGTAACCTAGTATGAGTGAGTATTATCTAGCTTGCCCTTGGATCCTTGGAGTCTGCTATTTATAGTTCCCTTCCCTTTTGTTCTTGTTGCTATGGTTAGTACTATGTAGCCTTATTAGATATGGTAGTTATTAGTGTCCTGATTTGTGTTCCCTTAGCAACGTGCACACAGACTGGCTAGTCTAGTATATATAGCTAGTGATGTATAGTAGAATACCTTACCTTAACATTGATTAGAACTCCTGGGCTATCCATTGTTCCTTCTTAAGTTCACCTTTGCCACTCATGCTTAGTGTGATTAGGGATTGCCATGAGTGATCCCCTTACAACATCAGTAGTAGATCTTTGTCTGATGTCTCCTAATTGATTAGGGTCCAAGAAGCCATTGGCTGTTATATGAAATTGAAGTCTGTTGCTGATAACTTTCTTGACTAATTTGCCAGTTGTGTTGAAAAGTACGATGGATTGGAAAGAGCTAGGAGAGTTATGCAACATCCTATTTGGTTTGGGAATGATGACAGTGTTAGCAGATTTAAAGTGGAAAAGCCAGTACTCTAATATAATACAAGTATTAGCAATGTGCACCAATCTCTCAAGGCATGTATTATATGAAATCAAGGCTTTAAGATATCTCCATGATATGTGATCTGGTCCAGGGGTAGAGAATAATAAGCACTTAGCTATTGCATCTTTAAATTCTTGGTTGGAGAATAAAGGCCATTTAATACCATTTGCTTGGGAGAGTTTATTGAGAAACCTGGTGTTGACAAGTCTATTTTCTGCTGAGTTGTAAGAGTTGTGTAGAGCATTTCACAGATCAAGGAGAGTGTTGTACAAACAGTTTTCATATGAGATGGATTCAATAGCTAGCAGGGATTTTTTCCTAACCCAGCTCATTAGGTTCTAGGGCCTTTTGTTTGATGATGCAATTTCATGGATCTTGTCATCAAAGAACTTCCTCTTGACTGTATGTACCACTAATTTGAATTCTCTTCAGTATTGTAGGTCACCTAATTCACAGTATCTATTGAGACAGTCAGTGCAATCTTGATTCTACCACTCTTTAGAGTGTTTTGTGATATGCTTTTATTTAGAGTAAGTATTCCATGTATTTTTGAAGACATTAGCCAATTGCTGGACTAAGGTCTCAAGGTTCTCTTTGCTCATAATTACTGATGTGTTGAGATTTTGTACATCTTAAACCAGTAAAGTGATGAAATTCTTCTCTTCTTCACTATCTTTCTTAATGAACTATATATTGACATTAGTATTTATTTCTCCAATGCTAATTTCAATGATAAGTGGAATGTGGTCAAATGGTTTATGGATTTTGGGGTGAAGCGTATGTCAACCAAATTACTACCATAGATATTGTTAACCTACTTTGATATTCTCCTCCAAAAAAAATCAAGCGTGTCCATACAGATGATGTGCCTCAGTCCAAAACTGCCACCGAATTACTTATATCAGGTCTAGAATCCTTGAAGACATGCTCTTACAAGATGTTCTGAATAAAGTGTAACAATACTTAATAGACTGCCCTCTTGATGCCATAGCACTAGCTTGGCTAATTTTCTCAAGTTCTTTTGATGTCACCAGGATTCAAACTCACATAAAAGAGAGCAAGAGAAAGTCCAAGGCTATAAAAGATAAATATCATAGTTTTATAGTTTTAGGTATGATGACATTGAGTTTGTACCTACCATATGTAGGCTCTATCCTTAAACAAACAATGCTATCATGGGTAATTAAGAGACACCATTACTTGTAAGACAGGGGTGCCTTGCTATTTTCTATTCTTCTACTCCAATTATCTACTAGTCATGCCAACAGAATGCTTTGATCTAATTCATTGATGTCCTTGCCACACATAAATCTAGCTGGAAATCCTCTTGGATCAGCATATACTAACCTACCTACAACTGGTCCCAACCACTTTCTCAACAGATTTAATGTCCTTTTGCTGTATTATTTCTAGAACAATTCCACATTCAAAGTTCTCATACCTTTGGCTTTCCAACAATAATCTCACATCTAACTTTAGTTTGCTTTCAAGAAAAGATGACATGTTATATGTGTGTCTCCATTTTGCAAAAGCAGTCTCAATTCTGTTGTTTGGTCCCATTTTTATAGCTTACCTTATACTGAGATAATATTAGTGAGCTAGACATACTGTGGAACATCTTCACCATTATAATCAAATCTGGACCTGTAAAGAGAGAATTCTGTATTTGTATACCCAACAGGCAAGTATGTGCCAAGATATGGT
>Ga0153958_1000231_pt1 | contig 13126 bp, 15 predicted proteins | sample TSFL042MetaG_FD_104719 | JGI IMG/M metagenome (GOLD analysis project Ga0153958, IMG submission 104719) | Attine ant fungus gardens microbial communities from Florida, USA - TSFL042 MetaG | ecosystem: Host-associated > Fungi > Mycelium > Unclassified | place: USA: Florida, Wekiwa Springs... | reverse complement strand
CAAGTCCATTGGGGCTTGAATTCCCGTCGAGGGAGAGTTGGGTGAAGTTTTTTAAGAAAGGAAGCTAGACACTCAGAAGGGGCAGAAACTCAGTCACTCAAAAATGGCCGTTAAGCTCTAGAGCAACAGAGAGGGATGATGGTGGGGGTATGATTCTTGATTTCCCTCCTGTGCCCTAGAGTATTTTATTATGATTACAAAGCAAAAAGACAACAAAGAAAGTGAGACAAAGAAAACCTCCCAATTCCCAATTCTAGTAAGGCTGTAATGATGGTGTGGCGCTCCTCCCGAACACTGACTAACCACTCCCAAATATCCTGATCCTACTCCAGCGACTCTTCCTTGCACAATGGTCAGGCCTTGAGTGTCTCGACGATCCGTAGACAGAGACGGCGGTCTTGAGCTGTCTTGCTCTCGCGTGCATTGTCTTCATCTAATCCCCTTACTACTCCTCTTTTCAGCTTCCCAGTCTTTTCTCCTACTTTTATTATTCACTTCTCCTTCTTCTACCCTCCAGCTTCCTCCTACTTCCACTATGAGGCGACTTTGCGACGGCGCGACCTTCTTGATCCTGCTATAATTAGCCATCAGTGATGATGGCCCAACTCTGATCGTAACTGTTCCTTAAATAGCTGCTCCGACGGCTATGGCATGACGTCGCTTGGCTCGCGTAGTCTTCCCTAAGCTTGTTTCCGTCCTCGAGAGCACTTCTAGAAGGGAGATCCATTAGAAATCCAATACGGGGGCACCTGGGCAAGCGTCTATGAGGCGTATGTAGCGGTGGTTGCAGCCGCTACTCTGCTACTCAAGCTGGATACTCAAGTCCATGACTAGGCGTCTAGGGGAACACTTCTGGGAGGCCGAGCTCGTCTTTTGAGCTGGTTATTTCCTTAATTAAGGTTCAGAATGTCCCTTAATTGGCCTAAAAGTTTGTATGGTGTAACAGCGGTGGCTTGACTCTCTTGATCTTGCCATAATTAGCCATCAGTGATGGTAGCTCAGATCTAATCATAACTCTTCTACAAATAGCACCACTGGTCGCTGAGGTATGATATCGCTCGGGTTGTACTAATCTGTCTAAGTTTGCTTCTGCCCTTGAGAGTACTTCTAGAAGGGAAATCCATTGGAAATCCAATATGAGGTGCCTGGGCAAATGTTTATGAGGTATATGTAGTAGTGGTCACAGCCACTACTCTACTACCCAAGCTAGATGCTTGAGTCCATGACTAAACATCTAGGGAACACTCCTGGGAGGCCAAGCTCTTCTCTCAAGCCAGTTATTCTGGTTATAAGGGTATAAATTATTACTTATTTTGTCTTGAATGTTTGTACAGCATGATACTGCTTTGCTGTGCTTTTCCCTCTGTGGGATGCACTGTTTTCTTCTCCCCTTTCTTTTGATATCCACACTATCTTTGCCTATCCTTGATCATCCCCTGCCTCCTATTTTCTTCCACATGACACCCCTTCTCTCCACACCTTTTGCACTGCACATATGTCACTATTACTTCTTTTGTGCACCATCCCAACTCCAGTAGACATGCTTCTTCTAGTACTCCTTTGCCACAATGCTCCTTTGCTCTTTTCCTTAATTCTGCCATCAAGCTTCTCTACTCTTGCTATGCTTTTCATGGCTCAGCCATGTACTGTCATGCTGGATAGCTATTTAGGCAATAAAAGTGATATTTTTCATCATAATAATAAGAATAACCAGCTCAAGAGATGAGTTCAGTCCCCCAGAGATATTATTAGATGCCCAGTCATGGACTTGAACATACCACTTGAGTAGCAGAGTAGTGGCTGTGACCACCACTACAGAAACCTCATAGAGATTGTCCAGAGAATTTCATAATAGATCTATAACAGAACTCCTCTCTAGAGTGCTCTCGAGAGTGAAAAGGATCTTAAAAAATGTTCTCTAACAGAATGATGTCATATCTCAGCAGCAGTTACTTATTTATAATGTCTAGGTTACTATCAGAGTAGGGCCATTATTGCTGATGGCTAATTATAGCAAGAACTAGAAGACAAGTCCTCTCAAGGGCTACATCACAAACCTAACAGAAGAAGACTGAGACTTAAAGATGTGATAAAGTATAGAGGAGTAGTAGAAGGACTAGAGAGGTCAGGAAGAGAGGTCAGATAGAAAGATGAAAGAAGAGGTGTTTGATGAAGATAACGTGCTTAAGAGCAAGATAACTCGAGATTGCTGCCTCTCTCTACAGCCCATCAAAAGGCTCGAGAGCCATATATTGTTTAGAGAAAAACCCCTGGAGTAGGATTAGAGGAGTAGGGAGTAGTAGCCAAGTGATCGGGAGAGGTACTGTCTCATCATCTCACTCTTACTATCTTTGGGAATTTGGAAGTTTTCTTTGTTTCTTTTCTTTTGTTGTATCATTGCTTTGTGATCCTAATAAAATACTCTAGGGCACAGAAAGGACAAAAAATACTCTTTTCCCTATTGTCTCTCTCTCTGTTGCTCTAGAGCTAAAAGGCTATTTAAGTGATTTGAGGTTTTTTTTTTGTGTTTGCTTTATGAAAACTCTATAAAACTTCCCTCGAAGGGAGACTCAAGTCTCAATGGACCTAGGCATTCACTTACGCTAGGAGCTAACTACTCACTACATATCATTAAAGTTGGCTTCTAGTTGTATAGTCAGCTGAAGAAGAGCCCACATGATGGCACGGGAGTTCTAGGTAGTATTACTGTATTGACAGCAAGCCAGGCTACTAGACTAGGTAAGGGCAGTAGTGTCATGGCACAAGATGAATGCGTACCTTAGGGATCTTATTACAGTGAGGGTTCGCTCAAGTGGATACTAAAAACATTTCTTTTCTTCTTAGGTTTCTATTTAATATGTTTTGATTATTCTTTGGACATTCTACTTTCAGTAAGCTCTCTATTATTTGATTTATCTCCCCAGTGCCTACTTGTTTAGTGCACAATTGTGAAGTAGTTTGGAGATTTCACCTCTCTGACCTCGCTTTCACCTTTGTTTCATGATCAAACCTTTTGATCCCCATTAGCATACCACCTCTTCCTCCTCTGTCCTCCTTAATCTTCTTTCCTATGCTTTTCCCTTTGCAGAACGTACTGGCTTCTTCTATTGGTGTTGTCACAAACTTCATTTGGTCATATCTCCACCAATTCTTCGACGATTCCCACGGTCTCAAAGCCAGCTTAAAGCCCTTAAGAAGACCTTTCGATTGATGCCAGTCATGTCTCAAGGCAATCAATAATGGCCGAGATATTAAGCAGATCAACTGGTAACCACCATGTTACCATTTATTAAATTGCTAATATCTCAAAAACCGCCATGATTGATGCTTTGGTTCTAGGCTCAGCAGAAGCCTTTTTCATAACGCTCAGAATGAGCCTAGAACAACTTTAAGGCAATTAATATTAGTAGAGATATGAAGACCTCAATATTTGCACATAGACTTTATTAATTACCCATAGATAGTCATCTGTCCTTTTCTTAGAACAAAGAACAGCCTACATATGGTTAGGTTATCACTATTTCTAGCACAAAGGCACTACTATATGTAGAACAATAGGTAGTAGCATGTAATGATCTGTCCTAGTGCACAGACTATTACTTTTCTGTATTTAAGGACTCATAGTCTGAGGATTAGACCTTAGACTTAACAACATCTTTTTTTACTTGTCTAACTTCACATTTTTGAACTCTTTAAAGTATCAAAGTACTTATTACAAATAGTAAGCAACCATTTGTGATAAAAACCATGTCTTTTGGCCATTTCTCTGTCCATGAATATTCCTGTAGTACTATTATCCAAGAGCACCTTTACTGTTATGCCTTTATACATATCTACTTTCTTTATCCCGATATCTAACTATACTTCTCTTAGGATTTTAAATGTTCTCCTGACGTCCCTTTGACTACTCTCCTGACATCCACACTATCTCTTCCTGTCTTTGATCACCCCCTGTCTTCTATTTTCTTCCATATGGTACCCCTTCTTTCCACATCTGTCGCACTGCACATATGTCACTATCACCTCCTTTGTGCACCACCCTAGCTCTAGTAGAAGTGTTTCCTCTGGTATCCCTTTGCCATAGTAATCTTCTGCCTTCTTTCTCAGTTCTTCCACTAGACTCCTTCTCTACTTTTCTTGCTGCGCTTCTCGTGGCCTAGCCACGCACGCCACTTCTTTTCCTTCTACTCTCCTTAATCTTCTCTTTTTTTCCTGCGCTTTTCTCTTTTCAGGGCGTGCCGGCTTCTCCTCTTGCTATGCCTTTTGTGGCTCTGTCACATGCACTGGCTTCTCTTTCTTCATCCCTAAGGGACACTCTCTGCACTTGTGCCTCTTTTCTCTGCACTTAAAACATTCTACTTCCCACTGCTCTCTTCTTACCTTTTGCCTCCTCAACTCCACTCTACATCTCATCACTCTGCTTGCTAAAATTTCAAATTTATTTCAGGGAGTCGGTTTCTCCTTTTCTTCTTTTCCCTTTCTACAGTGTTGGGCTTAGTGTCCAAACTCCTTGCACTTCTAGCATTCTCTTTCTCGCTTTTCTTCTAACTTTACCCTTAGTGAAGCAAGGACATGCTTTTGTTTGAGCAAGTTGCTTATGAGGTTATGGTATTGTTGTTAAGACATTGTGGTGATTGTCTCAGAAGTACAAATATAATGTTGAGTCTTGCTATTTACTGTTACATCTACTGGGGCACAAGATCTTCACCTAGCCAGGTGCCTACTTCCCTATTGACTACTGCCCTAATACTAGGGTTACACTATCACCTCAACAGGGAGGATTCCTACTCTAGATGGCTCTTTAAGAGATAACCGTCACTCCTCTGCATGTACCAGTCACAATGGACCGCAGTATAAGGTTTATACAATGAAAATGTAACTAGCAGGTTCAATTGGTAGGTCAGGACTCAACTATATACCTAAACTTGGTGTATAATTTCTGTAAGGGGACACCTCCATCTCCAACCCTGAATGGCATGACAACACTTTGGAGCTACCTTAGCCTGTTTACTAGTGAACACTTAAACACACTAGTTTAGCTCTGACTCTGCTAACCCTGACACTAAGGGATGTATATAATGTAGAGTATCTCTCCAGGAGCCTCATCCTATTCTCTGAGGATTCTTCTAGAGGTGAGTTGTATTCTAAACACTAACTGTAATATTAACTGAGGATTCTCCTGGAGTCTTGTGCCCAGTCGCCCTGACAGCAGAATAGGATCTTAAAGCGGAGCCTTGGACTATCCTAGTGGACAGCCACCCAATATGTCGCCCTCTCTTGCCATACCCAACCCTCCGAAAATTTTGCTCTTCAAATGTCATTGCCCTTGGACACCTCTCAAGGCATAGCCAACACCTTAGGATATCTGTAACACCATCTGCAGGAGCTCACAGAGAGACAACATGTCTCCGAAAGTAACATTAACTCCACCTTGGCAGCCCTGACTGCGCAGTTACAGCAGCTCACACAGTTAGTAGCTAACCCCCCTCTCTCTCTTCTGGCCGCACCGAACACACCTCCCTTACCTGTACCATCCCCTCTGGCGTCTCCGTCTTTCGCTCCATCAATACGACAAACACGCCCCAAGCTCTCCTGCCCATCAGACTTCAACGGAGAATGCCACAACGGTTGCGCATTCCTGAACTCTTGCTCCCTCTATATACGCCTAGCCCCAGAGCAGTTCCAAGACGAACAGGAAAGGATTCTCTGGGCCCTCACGTTCTTCAAGGGAGGTCGTGCTGCCAAGTAGTCCGAAAACGTATTTCGTCAGGAAGTGGACACCGGCGTTTTTCCTATCCAAACCTGGGGAGAATTTGAACAACAATTCCGGCTGCATTTCTTCCCTGCAAATGCAGAAGTAGATGCGATCAACGCCTTGGAAGGAACTTCCTACCACCAAGGAAATCAGATGGTGGATGACTATTTAGATGGCTTCCAAGCCCTGGTCTCCAATGCAGGTTATACGGACCCCTGGACATTGGTGGTGAAATTTCGACGAGGTCTTAGAGTAGGCATACAAAGCCAGATCGCCACCATGCCTTACGGATGGCCAGCCAACACTGACCCCGATGCGTGGTACAAAGCAGCATAGAGGATCGACCAAGCATGCCTCGCAAATGAAGCCTTTCAGTCTGTGTCACGCTCCGCCCCTTCCGCAACACTCAGAACTATCTCCACCCGACCCCCACTATTGCCCATGGCAAGGTTGTCTCTCGCTCCGCCCTCTCCAGTCACTCTGAAGCCTCTCCCGACCACTCCGTCTATGGGAACCCCCATAGACGTGGACATCGCTAGAAAAGCAAGGTCCTTGCCTCCAAGAGGATACTACTGATGTGGAGATACAAACCATGTAGTCCGAGATTGTCCCCATCACCTGGACATCTGCCAGCTCACCACGGAGCAGCGGGAGGAGTTGATCAAAGAGTTATTGGCGTTGAAAGATGCAGTTCCAATAGAAGAGTCTTGTCTCCTAGAGAAAGAGGATTTTGCGTAGTGCGGCTGGTGATAAGTGCGCCCCGGTCGCTAGCAAATAAGTTCACTGTATTGACTATAGAGGACCCCAATACAATTGACAGTGAACTAGTAGATGCACCACTCCTTGTCCCCCTTGTCTCGGCTCCACTTCACAAACCCAAGTGGGAGAGGAGACTACCCAAACTCTTTTCGATCAGCACTCTAGACATGTGAGGGACCTCCCTACTCTTACCAGTGGAAATCGGAACTACGGACACGAGTGAACTCCACTCTGTCGAAGCCCTCCTGGACTCCGGAGCGACCAGAAGCCTCATTAACAGGGATTTGGTCCGTTCAAAAGGGATGAACACCCGGACTCTCTCGCATAACATTCTAGTCTTCAATGTTGACAGTTCTCCTAACAAAGTAGAACAAATCTCCGAGGTTGTAAACGTAGTTCTCCGCTACAAGACTCACTCCGAGAGGATGTTCCTGGCTGTCTCTGGACTTGGGAAATAGAGTCTAATCCTGGGCTACGACTGGCTCAAGGACCACAACCCCAAGATCGACTGGGAAAAAGAAGAAGTTGAGATGACCTGTTGTCCCCTCCGGTGTAAAGGAGGATGCGCCCTACGGAAGAAATAGACTCGCCAGAGGAGGATTGAACTCCAAGCCCTCCAATCTTGCCATGACAGACCTACACCCCTGCTCCAAGAAGAATCAGAGTCTGAAGAGGAGTTTCCACAAATGCATCATCCGAGTTGGAAGCTCAGAGATCGATTGTTCCTCACACGTCTTCTCCCAGAGCCCGACCGAGTTGACCTCCGAGCCATGGTCACAACATCTCAATGTCTTGCAGAAGGAGCCAGACGCAGTGTGGAAGCACAGGCCACTGCCACTCCATTGCCTGCCTATGTCACAGAGTTCTAATCCCTGTTCGCTAAGGAAGACTTTGACATACTACCAGAGCACCGTAAATGGGATCATGCGATCGAACTAATCCCCGGAGCAGAACCTAAGCTGTCAAAAGTCTACCCCCTATCCCCATTGGAACAAACGGAGTTAGACATCTTCCTGGAGGAAAATCTCTGCACCGGATGAATCCGACCCTCCAGATCCCCTATCGCAGCCCCGGTGTTCTTCATTAAGAAGAAAGATGGTTCGCTCTGACTGGTCCAAGACTATCGCGCGCTGAATGCCGTAACCGTCAAAAATCGATACCCTCTCCCTCTTATCTCTGAACTCGTCTCTCAACTCTGCGGAGCCAAGTACTTCACAAAACTCAACATCTGTTGGGGCTTCAATAATGTACGCATCAAGCCTGGAGATAAGTGGAAGGCAGCTTTCCACACCAACCGGGGCCTCTTTGAACCCCTCGTAATGTTCTTCGGAATGACCAATAGCCCTGCTACCTTCCAGACTATGATGAATGACATCTTCAGAACCGTCATAGCGGAAGGGATTGTCGTAGTATACTTGGACGACATCTTGATCTTTACGAGGACAGAAGAGGAGCACGAACAAGCAGTCCAGAGAGTTTTAGAGATACTGGTGAAACACAAATTATTCCTCCGTCCGGAGAAGTATAAGTTCCACCAGCAGCAGATTAAATTATTCCTCTGTCTGGAGAAGTGTGAGTTCTACTGGCAGCAGATTGAATATCTCAAACTGGTCATTTTGGAGAACAAGGTCATGATGGACCCTGTTAAAGTCGCCGGAGTCCATGAGTGGCCCATCCCGGAGAACTGGACTGATGTACAGGCATTTGTAGGCTTTGTTAACTTCTATTGTCGCTTTATCCAAGACTTCTCGACCATAGCTCGACCCCTCTTCGACCTCACTCGCTCTGATCAGGCCTGGAACTGGGGTACTAAGGAACAGGAAGCCTTTGAATGTCTCAAGATGGCAGTGACCACTGTTCTGATCCTAGCGTCACCCCAGGACTCAGAGCCCTTCCGTATCGAGGCCGACAGTTTAGACTTCGCCTCCAGAGCTGTTCTCTCTCAACAGCTACCCGGAGAAGACAAGTGGCACCCAGTAGCTTTCTACAGCAAATCCCTGTCTTCGGTTGAACGGAACTACAAGATCCATGACAAGGAGATGCTCGCTATCATCCGTGCACTGGAAAAATGGAGGCACTTTCTAGAAGGAGCTCGACACCCAGTAGAAATCTGGACAGACCACAAGAACCTGGAGTACTTCATGACGGCTAAGAAACTCAACCATCACCAAGTCCATTGGTCTCTGTACTTGGCTCGCTTCAACTTCAAGTTGGTTCATCGCCCCAGACACTCCATGAAGAAGCCAGATGCTCTATTGTGGAGACCAGACCATGGTAGAGGAACCTCCAACAACGAAGACGTAGTCTTCCTATGACCGGAGCTCATAGCGGTCCAAGCCCTTGAAGGACTTCACCTGGAAGGACCAGAGCGAGACATGCTTAGAGAAATCCGCCAAGGGAACCAGAAGGGCGACCAGGAAGAGCCTATAGCAAAGGCAGCGAGAGAACTCTGACAAACATTGAGTAAGACGGTTTGCTCTGCGGAATGGTCGGAAGACGATGGAGTACTCCAGTTCAGAGGCAAGATCTACGTCCCCCAGAATTTGGACTTACGGAGGCAGATAGTCTCGCTGTGTCACGATATGAAGGTCGCTGGGCATCCTGGACACTGGAAAACATTAGAGTTGGTATCTAGGAACTACTGGTGGCCTCAAATGTCTAGGTATATCGGACAATATGTCAGCACCTGTGACCTCTGCCTTAGAACGAAACCGATAAGGCAGGCTCTAGTAGACGAACTATACCCTCTTCGCATCCCGGACTTGCGATGGGATACGCTTAGTGTAGATTTCATAGTGGAACTCCCCCTCTCCTCCAGACACGACGCAGTAATGACAGTGGTAGACTCAGTGTCGAAACAGGCACACTTCATTCTGACACACATGACAGTAACAGCGGAAGGAGTAGCCTGGCTTTTCTTACATCAAGTCTGGAAACTCCACGGCCTCCCGAAGCATGTAGTCTTGGACCGCAGACCTCAGTTCGTCGCTCGTTTCACCCAAGAGCTTTACCGACTCCTAGAAATAAAGTTGGTGTCTTCTACAGCTTGGCACCCTCAAACCGATGGGCAGACGGAGTGCATCAACCAGGAGTTGGACCAGTACCTCCAGTTATTTGTAAACAAGCGGCAAGACGATTGGTACGACCTTTTACCCATGGTGGAGTTCCAGCACAACAACCATGTCCACTCTGCTACCCAGCAGCCTCCGTTCCTACTTGATACTGGATGCGTTCCTCGCATGGGCTTTGAACCCCGACAAAACCATTCCGATTTAGAGATGGTCAACGAGTTCATGGAGAGAATGAGGATGGCAATCAATGAAGCCAAATCTGCGATCCGCAAGGCACAGGACAACATGAAGAGGTATTACGACCGACGAAGAATTCCAGCTCCAGTGTTCAAACCTGGCAACAAAGTCTTTCTCGATGCATCAGATATCCGGACTATGCGCCCTTCACAGAAACTCTCTCATCAACGACTTGGCCCCTTTGTAGTAGAATAGCGGATCGGACCTATGGCCTATCGCTTGAGACTGCCACACAGGATGAAGCAACTCTATCCAGTGTTCAACGTAGTGAAGCTTACCCCGGCCCCAGACGACCTGATTATAGGACGCAAGACGGAGGACCACCCACCGCCCATAGTCATTGATGGAGAACCGGAGTGGGAAGTAGAGGAAATACTCAACAGTTGTTGGCACCGGAGAAGATTCCAGTACCTCATTAAGTGGAAGGGATATGGCCACGAACACAATTTCTGGGAATCTGCTTCTGAAGTTTCTGCACCAGAACTCACAGCAGAGTTCCATTGTAAATACCCTGAAGCTCCGAGACATGTCCGACGTGCAGAGTTCAACAACATTTTTCATTCCAAGTCCATTGCTCCAAGACGTAGCAATCTTGAAGGGGGGGTGAATGTAAGGAAACACCTCCATCTCCAACCCTGAATGGTATGACAACACTCCGGAGCTACCTTAGCCTGTTTACTAGTAAACACTTAAACACACTAGTTTAGCTCTGACTCTGCTAACCCTGACACTAAGGGATGTATATAATGTAGAGTATCCCTCCAGGAGCCTCATCCTATTCTCTTGGAGGTGAGTTGTATCCTAAATACTAACTGTAATATTAACTGAGGATTCTTCTGGAGTCTTGTGCCCAGTCGCCCTGACAATTTCCTCCCTCAGTCCCTAACTGACTGAGAAGTCCCTTTAAGCCAAGGGCCTGGCTATATATGGAGGTAGCTAATGATCATAATGATCATTGGCTGAGGGTTGATAAGATAATCAAGGTGATTTGTGGGCAAAGTTCAAAGTGAACTAAGCCCTAGGATGTGGTTATTGAGTTCTTCTATCAGCAACTGACTTAGGATCTTAATCCTAGGTTAGGATCAAGAGAGCTCTTCAGGATTAGAAGAGAACTCAATGGAGTTCCCGTTCGATTTCTGTACACTACTTATACATGTTTCTAACCCTAACCCTATCCTAATGTCCTGTGCTTCCTTATGAGTCACTTTTATCTTGTACATCCATCAATAAGAAAATAAAAGAAAAGAAAAGGAAAAGAATATTAAATAATGACTTAGCCATTTTGCCAAGTCATAACAAGTTCTTGCTTCATTCTGCTATACTACTTATATATTCTTGCACTACTTGTCTCTATTTACTCTACAAGTCTCTATCAGTCCAGAGTTTGATTCCAGTCCATATCATATTTCTTAGTCATGGTCGAGGTGACTCATGACACAATACCACATGACTCTAGGGTTATGTATGTAGTATGACTAGTCTGGCTATCTTGCTTAATCTTATTCCAGATAGTCATATAAAACTCTTGCCTCTACTAATGCTCATGCTGTATACCTTAAGGATATTTTGGTTAAACCTGAACATCAAAAAAAAGAATCAGCAGTCCTCTTACTTCCCTAAGAATTGACTATATAAGACATACTGGAAAACTAGCTCTATACCTAGGAACAGTATCAATAACTGTATCTAAATTACTACATGTAACCCTTTGTTCTCTGTTTGTTCCATTAGCCTTCAAGGGATTGGTAAACTCAGGTTCCTCAGACTGTTTTCTAGACTCAGACTTTGTTGCTATAAATAAGTTACCTTTTTGAAAAATAGTGCCTTTTTCAATTGTGCTGATAGATAGTACTACAAATGCCTATATGAATAGCATTGTAATGCTACCAATAGAATTTCCTTGTGGTTACTTATGTACTCTTGAGTTCTATATGACAAAATTAGAAAAGACTTACTCAGCAGTACTTAATTATAGCTAGTTATCCCAGTGCAACCCTACTATTGACTAGATAGAGAATACCATACTCTGTTAGAAACTCTTTTCTACACAACTACCTATACTGTCTATTCTAGTATAAGATAACACTACTCTTGACTCTACCAAATTGCTGTTTCTTCTAGAGAAGAAAACAACTCTATCAATCAAACTTCTCTTTCCAGAATCAGTTGCTACCCCCAAGGTTCCCCAAATTAAGGACCCAAGAATTGTTAAACCTTCCATATCCTTTATTAGTACTATTACTTTCTAACATACCTATAAGATAAAAGGGACAGTTATCACTTGGATCTCAAATACTTACTAGCTAGGTAGCTAATGTTTATCCAAAAAACCCAGATCTGAGCAACATTCTATATTACATCACTCTATTTGCTAACATTTCAAATTTATTTTAGGGTATAGTTTCTCATTTTATTTCTATAATTTTGGGCCAGATGTTCAAACCTCTTATAACACCAACAAAATTTTCTTTTTTTTCTTTTTAGTTCTGCCCTTAACTTAGTGAGAGTATGATTTTTGTTAAGCAAGTTACTTATAAGAGAATTATATTGTTGTAGAGATATTGTGTTATATCTCTACACTAGTATAAAATTAATGTAGTTGTGATCTTACTAAAGCTATGTCTATTGGGGCATAAGATCTTTACCTAATCAGAGTTCTACTATCCTGCTAGTTACTGCCTTAATAATAGAATTATATAATTGCCTTGTGGAGAGGATTCCTAATCTAAATAGCTTCCTAAGGAATAACTATTACTCCTCTATATATACAAGTTACAATGGACCCTAGCACAAGGTTTATACTAAGAAAGCTATGCTACTCAACACAACTCAATTATGAGATCAGGTCTTGGACATAGTGTTTGAGCTTAGTACTATTGTCAAGGACGAAACCTGGAGGAATAGAAGTGAAGGATAATAGATAGAAACTACACTCCGTTCTGGAGTAAGGTACAATGTCAGAGGGAAGGTACTTAGCGATAAGAGAAAGGAGGCTCTGGCGGCAAGACAAGGATGTTGGGGCAGAGAGCGACTTATTGAACGACCTTGGCTTCAACTTATGTATTGTGCCCCGGTCTCTGGTCGTGAGGTTGGTCGCATATTTCGGAGTAGAGGAAGTTGCCAAAACAGAGGTCCCAGAGAGTCAAATGAAAGAGTCCGAATGAATAAGATGGGCTTAGGACCAGATGATGTTAATTTACAGACTGAGGAATTACACTGTAACTACTCAGTACTTATAGTATGTGCAGAATAGGAGGAGAGTAGTCTACTACGCTATCCTACTATTATTAATTTTAGGGGAATT
>Ga0153958_1000230_pt1 | contig 13141 bp, 18 predicted proteins | sample TSFL042MetaG_FD_104719 | JGI IMG/M metagenome (GOLD analysis project Ga0153958, IMG submission 104719) | Attine ant fungus gardens microbial communities from Florida, USA - TSFL042 MetaG | ecosystem: Host-associated > Fungi > Mycelium > Unclassified | place: USA: Florida, Wekiwa Springs... | reverse complement strand
TTTCTTATCTGCGGATGGCAGTATCCGCTTGAACGCCTTCTCGAGACGGGTGCGGAGATCAGCGATGAGCTCCAGCGATTCAGATGATGAGGGACTGAGGATAGTCTACGAAAGTCGGTCAGCTGAATACTTCATTTCAAGCAAGGAGAATGAACCTTGAATGCACCCAACCAACAAAATTCGATATTACCTAGCAATTCTCGCATCCTTTTATCCAGGGTGTTACGCTCTGCCCACCAAGCAGTCCTTGCTTGCGGATCATCACTTCTTACGTTGACAGCGTTCCGTGTCCCTTGGTCGCTTAAGTGAATGATCTCAGCGAGCTCCCTCACCGCATCATCGAATGTAAGGTATTGATCCTCATCTGATTCGCGTCGCCCCTTCAGAGGTACACAGAACATCAGTGGCTCAGACAACGCGTTCTGCCGAGAGATGAAGAGGGTATTCTTGTCAGGCGTGAGGCTGATATGAACAACTGTCCAATGAGATGGGAAGTGTGGCATGGCCAAATTCGATAGTGTGGAAGCGTCCAAAGCTTGCTCTGTATGCTCCTTGACGATAGAGTACCAGTACGCTTTCAAATTCGTGTTCGAATCATCTTCAGGATCAGATGCTTCCTCGGGGCTCGATGATATTGCTCGCAAAGCATTGGATGGTCTCTTTCGGGGAAGTAGGGAACCGGTGGGCGATATCAGGGGCCATTGAAGGTCATCGACCTGCACGCTGTGGAATTTATGCTGAATAGTTTCTAGCATTTCACGTCGGAGAGTAATTGCGGATGACGCGTCTATCCGAGATTAATGGCAGAACTCCTCAGGTAACGCATATATCTCACCAAGAAGGCGAACGGCTACAATGGGTCCATCCTTGCCCTCATTTCCGAGGGATGTCTGAAGTGCTTTGATGAGTGCAAGATGTATCGCAGCTTCGCGGACGTGATGGACACTTCCACGATCCGCAGTGAGTGCGAGGTCAGCCCAAAAGTGTTCTTCAGCATGGTCTAGATCGCTCAATATATCTTGTGTCGAAGGTGTAGATGATACGACTCTGTCGCTGGTCATCCCCATCGGCAGCGCGATGGCTGTATAACAAATCGTGAGTGGTTCTAAGTGGATATGAACGATGCACACATACTGGATTCAGCTAAGGAACTTAAGAACATATCCAAACGGAATTGTTCATAGACGCTATGCAAGGTAAGTTTCCCCATCAGTGCACGCTCTTCCCCCTATGAAAGATGAGCCACAATCAACACATATAAGTTGGTCTCACTTTTGTGTCTTGGGACGCTGGCAAAGCCTTAAGCTGTTCTATCAAAGTATTGATCGTAGTATTTCCATCATCGCGTAATAACCAGACTGCAGGGACTAGGTCAGTATGTAGATGGTTCAAAGTGATTCTCCTTACTATGACGGCGAAGGATGTCGGATAACAAGGTGGGGACTATTGCCCCCTGACCTGCAGAGACTAAGGTAGCTTGCGGTGAAGCTGTCATGCTGGACTTCCTGCGACTAAAATTTGATTTAGGGTAAGTGCATTGAGTGGTAGTCTTGGCTCCCACCTGCCATCAAAGGCCGCCAGCATTGTCTCTAGTTCCACAAGCATCGCGGACGCCTCTTCATAGAGGCCCCTCGCGTCCTGGTCTTGCTCATTCAAGCAACTCCAGTCTCCCTGCAGCCTTCTCATATCAGCTGCATCGACGCCTGGAAGGTCATGTAGTAACTCCGTGGCCTTGGATAAACTATCTCGCCCTGCATCCAGCTGCCTCTGGTACAACTGGATCTCACCTTTGCGCATCAACGCACGAGCAGCCATAGTCGGGGCATTGACGGACTCGGCAAGGTTCAGGGCTTGCTGAGCAAAGTACTCGGCCTCGCGAGAAGAACCACGAGTGAAGTAGGCTTGAGTGAGCGTTAGCAGTGTTGAAAGCAGTCCTTCAACCATTCGCCACTCCATCGCGTCCATTAGACGTTTCTGGGATAACGACGTCGGGCGGTCGGTGAATCGAGTGTCGCTCGCAGATGATAATTCTTGGGGGGTGGACTCGAATGGGTTCTCGTCAGCAGTAGCCTTGGTAGACTTGGCAGAAGGGGGGCTGAGTCTAGACATCGTGTCCACGGCACGATTCCACAGTCGCAATGACTGTAACATGCATCCTAAAGCACCGACTATGTCATTCTGCAGGTATATAATCAGCATCAGACAAGAGTTTTGATGCTAAGTGACTGCGACAGACCTTAGAATGCTGAATCACTGCGGAGACTCTACATGCCATCGCTGCCTGCTCGAGACGCCCAGCACGCAGCTTTATCCGCTCTGCTATTGGTAGACTTTTATCCTCCGGCGGAGAAGCTTCCAATAACCCCATGGCTTCACAATAAGAGGAGGCACTAAAAACACGGATGATGAGACGCATTGAAAGGCCCGTTGCGAGAAACAACCCCACCTTGCCAGGATATTGTTCCCAAGGGCCAAAATCTCTGCATACTTCAATAAACAGCTAATACGTATTTCATCAGAAGCATCACTCGATTTTAGTGCTGCCGAGCTCCGTGCAAAGATGGAATTGGCCCGCTTCGTCTTGCCCAACTTGACATATTCGGACGCAAGATCGATACAGATTACGGGGTATACTGTTTAAAAGAGTGAGATTGACAACCCCCAGGAAATACTCAACACTGACGATCAGCGGACACGAGAACTTGACGCTCGCAGAGACGCTTCAGAGCCTCCAAGAGCTTGACCTTCAATAGGACCAGACCCAATAATCCAAGCAGATGCACGTTCATTTCTGCTTCATGAATCAGCTATCTTCTTTGAAAAAGAATTTGGTAGATCTTACGGAGTTGACCAGCGACTAACTCAAGGTCGAACGGAACCACTGCTTTGTGAACATCGTTCGTGGACGCGAGCTTCGGCGGTGTACTTTGAATGATATTTGACATGTTCTCGAGAACTGTTCGTGAATCCCTTTTAGTGAATACGGCCTGCAAGCTTCTTCAGAGACAGACCTTTCCGAAAACGAGGTGTAACTGGATTCTGCGATCTGGTCTTGCTAACTCGTACGCTTACAGCTCTCACCGGCTTCTTCACAGGCGCAGCCGTTTTAGGTAACTTCTTTGCCTGTGCAGATGATCGTTTCGCGGTGGGACTCGCTTCATGTGCAGAGGTTGAAATGAACCCGCGCAGGACTTTGCATGCTTCCTCTACATGATATGACACAGTCAAAGTCATCGATAACCCTGCGCTGCGATACGCGAAGAGGCTAAGCCAAAGATGAACTGCCACAGTGTACTGTCCGCGGAATGGTGCAAAAAGAGTGTCAAACCCGAGGTTCTGAGACGAAGGAATTAAAATATTGAGGGGATAAAGTTAAAAGGGTTACCTCAACAGCTAGCAGGTGTACAACTTCGTCACCCAAATGTTCCACAGTCCAAAATTCCCTTCCACATTTGGCACTCCCATCCTTCCACAGGAACTCCATGCATTTCAAGATTACTCTAAGCCTTCGGAAAGGAAATGTGGCGGACTGATATACCGAGAGGGTATCTCGTAGCACCCCGTATACGACGGCTTGCACACCATCCTTCCAAAGGCAAGGTTCGAGAGCCATAATCTGACGCTCGAGAAGCAGACCTATGACATCGTCACTGATCGCCCCCGGTTTCAGTGTCGTGAAGAGGCTGACTTCACACGAAGGGAGAAAGAGTTCGCATACAGCTGCATATGTAAGCCTATCAATTATTGCTCCGAGCTGCTTCGTGCTTTCGTTGGCGTTGAAAATATTGATGCATGTTGCTGACCTAGCTAGGCTCTCCAGACCGGATGAGGTATAAGGAAAGGTCGTTAAACTCTCCAGGAATGCATCACGCGCGAGCTAACGGCACAGATATTATCATTTTATTCCAGGCCGATAACTGAAGCAAAGGCTTACTTTCCGATCGCCAATCTTGGAATAACATACCGCAAGTAGTTCCCATCTCCTAAACAACTGCTCCTCGAGTTGTTTCCACCCTACCTCCTGCTCACCACCACAACCGTCATCCGGAATCGCACCCGCTCGGACGTGGATTGCGCGTGCACCAAGCACACATGCTTCTTTCAGAAAACGTACTGCGCCCCCGTACTTAGAATTCTGGTACAGTGAACCCGCAAGGTTGTGATAAGCTCCAGAGATGCACCGGATGTAGTTGGCACGTGTGGAGACTGATATAGCGCTCATATCGTCTGGAATGGTGTCCAAAAGAACAACAGCACGATTGAGGAGATCGAGAGTGGGCGTATAAGTGTCCGGATCGTTGCATTTAAGGTGTACGCGCGCGAGGAAAAACAACGAATCGAGAGATGCAGTCAGGGTGTCCTTGCTTGGATTCTGCAACACGGCCGTCAATTCCTCGCGGCGCACATGTTAAGTTGAAGCCTACCTGCTTGAACGCGCCCGCCAGGGCTGTACATATCGCCAAAAGTAACGGAATTAATGCCTCACCTCCGTCTTTCCTTTCCCCTTCCAAAATCTTGACGCAAGCTCGTCTCAGCCTCTCTACAGACCGTTGGAGCTTACCTTGCGCACGGCGCAGCTCATCATTATACTCGGTCACTAAACATAAAAGATCACCGAATCTAGGAAAAATCTTTATCGTATCGTGAACTCGTTCGTAGAGGTCATTTATTTCGTCTGGAAACAGAATTGTCAGGTATTGTAAAGATATAAGGATGTGTACCAACTAGAGTTATCCAAGTATGCAGTGATTTTGGTTAACACTGCGCATCCTCTTGCGCATTCCAGGACAGCAGTGTCTTTGTCCTTGAGCAAAGAAGTGGAGATCTTGAGTTGATTGATATTATCAGCCAGGTCATCGACCGAGGTCGATGACCTAGCTGAAGATCCCGGACTCATTAGGTCTGTTATGCGGTCAAGGATGCGTAAATCGTTGGACTATTCAGTAAGTCAAGACATAACTTTGAACTTTCAAAAGAGCAGGACGTACTCGTTTTGCAAAACTCATCCAGGTCTCACAAAGCAGAACAAATGATTTTCCCTCCACGAAAGTTGTTTTAGACTGTGCCATATGCACAACGTCGCCAAGACACTCTGATATGAGCTTCGCGGCAGACATTTCCTCCGCATCTGACATGGGAGAAGATGTTTTAACGTACGTGGTGCACGACTTTTGAACTTGATCCCAGAAAGCAGTTGGCTCGACGGTTCCAGTGCTTGCGCAAAGGAGGCACTTGAGCGCATACATGCGAATGAGGAAGGTTGTACGAGAGCTTGCAGAGAATGAATGACACGATTTCGTCAAAACGGTGTATGTCCGTGTCAGTATAGTGTCTTTGTGCCTGTCTGACAAGGATATAAAATAAGGCACCCAGGTCAAGAGTGTGCCGGAGCCCAGTAGAGTAGCAGAGAACGAGTCAGGGTTGGTTGATGGTGAGGAGCGTATCACGTTATTAGTGAGAATAATTATGGCGTGCATTAGATACGTTGAAATAAGCGTGAGGAGTATGGTGTCTGTGGGCGGCGACGTCGTTGGCAACGGGAGGGAAAGCAGGAGGACTGGCGACTTCTGTGTAGAATAAGAGTGTACATACTCCCTGCTAGGCACTGCAAGTAGCGCGAGCAAACGGACGTGCATATTGTTTAGGAAAGCAAGGGCATCGTCATGCTACTTCATCGTTGAGTGCGCTGACAGAAGAATGCAATTACGACTCACCATCTCCAATGCAAGCAGCTTGCTAATCACACTTGAGGCGGCGCGCTCTACGTCAAGGTTATCCGAACAAATAGTACGAAGGCACGACAAAGCTTCATTTGCGCGAGCAACAGCAGCCAACATTTTGCCGAGCGTGTTCGACTTTGTTCTACCCTGCTCCGAATCTGCTTTCCAACCAGATTGTACCATTGACGATAGGGTCTGTAGAGATGAGTTTACATCAAGCATTGCAGATACTCTTCGTTCTTCAGGAGATTCATCTTTCGCCTTCTGCTTCCCCTTCGCCTTGAGGGTTGTTGGTCCATCCCTTAGTTTCTCGTTGTGTTCAGAAGAACATGGAATGATAGACTTGGGCTTAGAACCAACCCTGCGTGAGGAGGTTGAGGGAGGCATGATGTCGGATGGGCGGCAGTTGTGGTAACTTTAACTGAAGTTTGCCCCCGACGTCGCGTCCATCACGTGACTGTGGACGCGTTTGATTTCTTAGCAGCCGCCCGCCGGTATTCGCCGTGATTCCGTTCACTAGCACAGCCCATCGTGATTAAAGTGCTTAACTGTAGCCTCTATTAACCTACAATCAGTCTCTCCAAGTCTTACTGGCTCATGATTCGGTAGTTCAAATGTCAATATTAATAAAAAAAGACAAAGCATTTCCTCGAGGTGCGTTCTCCTGTGATATCCGGCCGTGTCAGCATTGCTATGTGACTCATGCATCATGTCCACATGGCCCTTTGTGATGCAGCCACCTGGTTATGCAACCACCTACATAAATGATGATATCACTCCTTTCCACCATCTCGCCGAACGTAGTCAAACAAAACCTTTTCTTCTGATTTGCGACTTACCAAGTTTTCTTGTACACCTAAGTCACGGTATGTTTGGGGCTTAAAATTAACTTCAGCAATTAACATCGCGGAGTGGCCTGGAACATCTGCATCTCGTGAGTTGACACAATTTCCTGCTAGGGTCGAATGAATTGCTGGTTAAAGTTTATTTCGACATTCAGTCGCTCTGGGCCTTACAGTTCCACAAGCAATCATCAGTGAAATAGTTCATGTAGCAAACTTGAATCACTGATTTTACACCTCATCCTGTAGTAAACGTACCTTGATGTAGGTTTATATTTCACTGGGCTCCAGTATACTGTCCATTATCCGCGTGTTAGCATTGCCATTACCCTCGTAATTGGCGGCCATGAAGGAGGCCAATGGCATGTTCCTTTTGTGAGTACTATCCCTTCCCTTCTCAGCCTTCTATTTATTTTGTAGGCAGTTATAAATTGTGCACCCTGAGGACTGTAATTTTCTGCAGTTTTTCTCGGAATCATTACTGACTGCGTATTAGGCGGGGCTCATGCTTTCCCCTTCTTAACCGCGTTTTGTTATCCATTGTTGTTGGTATGGAGTTCAAGCATGGTTAGGTGGTCATGGAGCCTTTGACGGGAATCATGTTTGTAAATTTATACAACTTCATCCCAGAGCTTTCATTCCTGAACGACAATTATCTCATCCAAGCGGATTATTACATCTTAAGACGCCGCCTCATCGCTCTCGCACCTCTTTCTTCCACAAGCCGAAAGCGACTACTGGTGCACAACACCTGGCCGTTTCGTGTAGCCCTCTAGGATCTAGTTGTGTATATGTTTTGGCACCGCTTGAGCTGAAGAGCTCCACTGGTTGCTTGTGTCTTGGTATGACCTCTCCCAACACTCCGCTATTCACTTCACATCGCACTCCATGGCGTTTGGGCATGCCTATCCGGATTTTACGCACCTGTAACGCCAGCGAGCGTGGTTGTTAGCGACGCTTGGGTGTATATATTCTTTTCAGTCGATCGAGATCGCAGTTGAACAAAGGAACAACCTTGACACATCTACTACCTCTCGTGGTCCTTGTCAGTGTGCTTTGCATGAGTAATACTCAACACCGTCTCACTAGCCCCTGTTATTAGTGAGGTACATGACAACGATATCTTCGGAACATTACGAAACTCTGCGAACGGCGAAGAAGAGAAAGGAGGGAAAGAGGAACAAACAGATGACTAAAGCACATCACAATACGTCGTGAGATTCCAACTCCTCTAACAATATGATGCACAAGCTATGACTCTATACACCCTCTGAATCTCCAAGCGTCATCTCATCGAAGTCCTCTAATAGTTCATCCAGCTTCACGTCGGGGAAATCAGGTTCCTCTTCTGCATCTTCGTCATCTCCATTTTCCACAGCATTTTGACTTGTATCCACTTCATCAACGTCCATTCCATACTGCCCCCCTTTCTTTCGTACCCCATCTGTAGCATCACGCATCTTGATATCTTTAGCCGCGTACAAATTAACCGTTGCGCGTAACTCGGGGTCTTCTTCCAGTTCCTGCAAAAACAGTTCATAATCTTCCTCCACCTTCTTCTGATCACGTCCGCCCATACGTCCCACAACACCCCGTCCACCTCCAGTTTCGCCCTCCTCCCCAGCTTCCTTCGCAATACTCCGCAACTTCCAATTCCTGGTCTTGTTCTTCTTTCGGCGGTTCGGGTATGATTTTTTCACGAGTATAATATCTGGAATGCGAGATGAAGGAAGGGATGAGAAATCGTCGGAGTTAAAGTTGGCATGGCTGAGATGGTACCCCATCGCAGTATCCCCGGGCTGCAAGATGGCGCCTAGATGTGTCCGCGTATGAAAGATCTGGGTCGACAAGGCGGAGCTCTCGTAATCCATGATCGTGTCTTGATCGCCGTGGGCTCTCGATGATTTGAATGCGCCAGACATTGCTACCTGCACATCGGCAGAGACCCACTTGCCACGGACGTTCCCTGAGGGTTCGACATCCAGAACCGTGAATTCGACGAGATCGGTCACAGTCGCGAGAGAGCTGAAGGGTGTCCTCCAGTAAACTTGCGCAGAGATCTCACAAGTTTGCAGCGTTGCGGGATCTAAGAGTTGGAAAGAGCTGCCGACCCGAGTGCATAGGGTAAGTGGGCTTATGTTGCTCAACTGTCGAGCCTGTTTTGGAGGGATACAGACAAGGTCATCCTTGCATACTGGGACAATCTCGACTGAGTAGGTAAATTTAAAATTGGCGGTGCTTGAGTGTGTGTCCGTGGAAAGTAGTTGCTCAGAACCCTTCGATCTGCGAGTGATGAAAATTGATACCCAGCCACAAAGAAGCAGCTTACCTTACTGGAACAACCCCTGCTAAAAACTCCACCATTTTGATCGCATGACTTCGTTGACTGTAGAAAAAATCGAGGCCATCTCTAGCTTCCTTGACGGAGATCGTGTCCTTCTGGGCTCCATGTTTCACAATCAGTTGCTCCAGGTATAAGAATGTCCGTTTGTGCGAGACTTTCTGCCGCACTTGTACAAGTGCTTTCCAAGTGTTTTTCGCAGCGAGCTTGGCGCAATCAGGGCATTGCGTGTGCTGTACAAGATACTCTATCTCAAAGATCTGCTCCAGTATCGTCGATGTCAGAACCTGGCGGATGTGAGCAAGACAAGTAATTCCAAAAACATGACCGGGCGTCGCTCACCTCTTTCTGAATCGTCAATGAAACTCGCAATCGCTTAGAGTGTGGTTCCGTCCATATGAAGTGAGCTTCCGTTAACCGCACTTTATTCAGGCCTTTGAGCTTCTTCAGACAAATCGCCAGTAATTCTTGGGACTCTGGTCGAACGAGAGTCCAAGATTGAGGTGGAGATAGGAAACGCTCGCAATTCCTGCAAAATGTGACAGAGGCTGACAGCTATCAGCACATTGACGCAACTCAAAAGTGCGAAACAACACACTCTGCTTTGGAATGCCCTCTGTGATGTCCACACTAGAAATGGAACACACTCAAATCCCGCTCTTGTATCACTTGGGGACACTCACGTATTTCGGAGACATGCAACGCATAAATTAGCAGAATTGGGGACAATCGGGGTTCCTGATCATCATGATGGAGGTCAGCAAAGCAAATGTTACAACATCGGAATAACTTGCCGCAATCAGCACATAGTACACGATGAACAGCGGGTCCTGGAACAAATTCCATTTTTAAAGGAGGATCTGAGCTTGAGCACAGATGTTAACTTTGATTGATCTATGACCGTGATAGTGAGATCGAAATTGGGCTATCAAACTAAATTTCGTAATCGCTTAGTCACGCACTACTGGCCCGTGACTCGGCGGAGAACGCATTTTAAGTTCATGATTAGTATCTCGTCCTACGAGTGCAATAAAAACGGGACATAACTCCCGAGATAGTGGCGCTCTAAATTGGCACTCTGAGATGTCGTAACATGGGTGGGGAGGGTGTGTACAATAGGTGGGTGGAGTCGAAAGACAAGTATAAATTTATAATGACAGATCGACTTACCATGGGTCCATGACGCCAAATTCTATCTGTTTGCACTGGTGCGTTCACAGTTCTGCGGTCATTTGTAAATAGTCTGAGTGAAAGCCCACAGTTCCAGCCAAGTAGCGCACCCATATTTTGTGTATCTCTGTAAGACGACGCGAATTGGACGAGGACCAATATTAATACCTTGTGCTCGAAGATGCGGCGGAGTCCGTCGAGTTCACTTAAGCAACCAAGGGACACGGAATGCTATCAAAACGTAAGGAACGATGATCTGCAAGCTGGTGTGCAGAGCGTAATGCCTCAGTTGGTAAAAGAATACGAGATTGTTAGATAATAAAATCATAATATCGAATTTTGTTGGTTTAACCGTTGGGCTCATTCAAGGTTTATTTTTCTTCCTTGAAATGAAATATTCAGCTAACGATCTTTCAGACTATTCTCTGTTTCGTGTCACCCAGACCAGTGGAACTCATCGCTGATCTCCGCGCCCGTCTTGAGAAGGCTTTCAAGTGGATACTTCCATCCACAGACAAGAAGTATGCTGCCCTTGTCTGATGCACTGCGCAGGTGGTTCTCATCTCTGACTCCGGAGTGCAGCGAAGAAGAGCTCGAAGATCTGACTTTCTTCGTCCTCAACTTATACACGTTTCCACGGAATCCCTATCGATATCGCAGATGTGAATCTAGACCAGGTAATGGTAGATCTCCGCTGTGCGCTAGAGGAACACGCCACATGCAAGAGCAAGCGAGGGGAGGCGAGCCCAGATGGAGTAGATGACTCTTATATATTTTACTTGTCCTGAACCGTAATGTTATGAGTATTCCTTGGGATCTTGATTCTATACCGGTCTTGAAAGGCCAGAGCTTGAGCCGCATCCCGAGTATTGCGTACTTGCGTGATCGTGTTCGACAAACAGGACCGAGCAGGAGATGTTGTAGATCGCATGTCAGTAGATTCGCGTAAGACGTTCTTTGTTCTTACCCCCAGCAGAGATTTAAAAGGGACTGAGGGCCGATTTAGACCATGGCTAGAGCATATGCGAAGTGCAGGCTGGGAAGGAGTTATAGGATATCCACCAAGCGAACAGCAGTTCTTGAACGCCCTTGAGCAGAAGGACCTAGTGATGTAAGTGACCACGAACCAATTACTGTTTCAGCTCTCAAATGACTTGCAGATATTTCGGACACGGTGGAGGTGAACAATACGTATGATCACACAAGATCCGGCATTTGCAACGGTGTGCATCCACGATGCTCAGTCTTAAGCCGCATCTCGAGTGTTGCTCCATTGTGTGATCGCGTTCGACTTGCGTCCGCAGAGGACCAAGCAGGAAATGTTGAAGATCGAATGGAGACGTTCACCACTGGCAACCGAACAGTAGTTCTTGAGCGCACTTGCGCAGAAGGATCTAGTGATGTAAGTGACTACGAACTAATTACTAGTTGAATGACTTTCAGCTGATATTTACTAACTTAGAGCACGATGGGGGTGGACAATACAGCGCCACGGTTACAGACTCAGTGAAAAAATCCTAAAAAAAGACTTTATAATAAATTAATAAATAAACCTTTTTAGCGTACTTCAATATTTTTCACCATGAGAAAGTTGCGGGATGCCAGTGGTGGCCACGGTATGTTGCAGGCTTTTCGCCTCGTTGTTCCACTCAGCAGTGAGGATATTACCTCGCACACGCACACAGCGGCGCCATGCACTAGTGGTAAATCTTTTTGGGACGCACTGCAGACCGCGACATGGACAAGTTCTCAGTCAGTCTTCGACTATTTGAGGCTGACACCAACTTGTAAAGAAAGGCATGTCATTACGGCAGTTGCACAGGCTCGAGAGGCATGTGGCAAATCAGTACCATGCGGGCAGTGCCAGTCGTATATGGGATCCCGTTTCTTGTAGCGGGGAGCAAACTGTTAGGAGTTTGATGCTCAGAGCTCTAACCTTTGCACAGATATAGTAAACACTCCCAGCGCCAGAGCAGTAGCATGTCCTGATGCGACGGGAAAACCCGGGCCTAGATAGATATTTGGCAACATCATGGACTGCGATCAATGATTGTTCGTAGACTTGGGTTCAATGAATATTATTAGTGTAGAACACGGCCGACTCGGCCGCCATGTCAATGCTTAATATTAATATTTGCTACTGGTGGTAGCGGGCTGCGAATGGAATGATGTAAGGAATACACACAGCCACCGGTAGGCTGTTCAACGTTTGCACGACGACGACGACGACGACAGCGACGGTGGGCGGCTGTCTGTTACAATCAGTCTACCTTTTACACACATTTTCTTTTGCTTGCCTCGAGTTGCAACCCACTGCAACGCTGCTCTTCTTCCTCTCGTATCACACTGATTTTTATCGGAGCTGGCTCTGGGTGACCCAATGGTTTCAATCCTGAATGCAACTGAACCCAACTTGAAGTCTCCCGGTTTCGAAAGACACAGCCTCGTCTCGTCTTCGGCTGCATCCTTTGTCACTGCTCCTTCACCTTCCCCGATCTCCCCAACATCAGACCGCTCCTTTACCCCCACTATCCTCACCCCGCTTGATATGGATCACACCCACACCCAGATTCACATCATGGAGGTCACCCGTGATGCTGTGCACATCTGCCCACCCAAACCCTTGCCTGTCATTCCTCGTGACGATTCCACCTCCACTCACACCGTCGGTCCACCCCCGCCTTCGCCACCGGCCAGCCTCGACGAAACCTCTGACACTTTCCCCTCCTCCTTCGCCACTCCAATTCGCCTCTGTAAATCCGATCCGTTACCGCAGGGCATAATACCCGAGGAAACCGGTTTTGATGCAGAGCTAGATTCAGACACCATAAGCAGCCAGCGTAATCCCGCATTCAGCGACCGCCTACACCGCGCATCTACTGAAACAAAATTGTCCACCAGGGCGCTTAGAATCTCGGAGACGAGCAGCCACGTACATATCCCTTCCACAAAGTTCCAGCAGCCAGATGGTCTCCTTCACCCACCATTCCGGCCCATGCGCCGTAACACCACCGGTGCCCATCTTCAAACCGCTTCATCCCCGAATGGACCAAGCGGTGAACTAGAGG
>Ga0153958_1000229_pt1 | contig 13175 bp, 8 predicted proteins | sample TSFL042MetaG_FD_104719 | JGI IMG/M metagenome (GOLD analysis project Ga0153958, IMG submission 104719) | Attine ant fungus gardens microbial communities from Florida, USA - TSFL042 MetaG | ecosystem: Host-associated > Fungi > Mycelium > Unclassified | place: USA: Florida, Wekiwa Springs... | reverse complement strand
GGGTCTCCATCACAGTACTACATAGCTATATCTGGTAGTGTAGTTATTATTGTCCTGATGTACATGTCCATGGCAACTGGCGCACAGACCAGGCTAGTCTAGTATAAGTAGCTAGTGATGTATGGTAGAATACCTTACCTCAACAATAGTTTGAGCTTCTGGGCTATCCATCACTCTAACTTAAGATACCTCATCTACTATATTTAAGTGTGTTCTGGTGTGCCTCTGAGTGACACCCTTACAGGTCTGTAAGGGTGTCACTCAGAGGCAAGTACCCTTCAAGCTATTGGATAGTCCCGGAAGCTAAGTTGAGATTCAAGTAAAGTATATCTACAACAGCTCGCTAGTATATATACTTCTATACTAGACGATCACACGCACTATCACATGAGCACATGGATCAGTAATCACAATGTTCTAATAATAGATAGAAGGCGTCGCCCACATGATACAGACAGAGAGAAGATAGGAACGATAGAAATGCATATACATACTGTTACCAGGCTACTAATAGAACAGACCCTCAGTTCTGACTAAGCATCACCCTAGATGTCCCCTTACAGATTTCATTAATTACCCATAAATAGTCATCTGTTCTTTTTTTAGAACAAAGGACAGCCTCCATAAGGTTAAGTTATTACTATTTACAGCACAAAGGCACTACCATATGTAGAACAATAGGTAGTAGCATGTGATGATTTGTCCTAGTGCACAGACCATCACTTTTATGTATATAAGGACTCAGTCTGAGAATTAGACCTTAGACTTAACAACATTTTTTGTTACTTGTCTAACTTTGTATTTTTGAACTCTTTAAAGTATCAAAGCACCCATCACAAATAGTAAGTGACCATTTGTGATAAGCATATAGACCATGTAGTAATTATATAAGTAGTGTACAGAAAATAATGAAAACTCTATTGAGTTTTCCTTGTCAACTTGGACTTGGAGGGTGATTAAGTCATCTAGACTAAGTCACTATAATACCAGCCAATAAAAGATATAATTCTATTGTCATAATTAATGATATCAACAAATTCCTAGTAGAAAACATCAAAGCACAACACTTGAAGGTTATAGCAATTAGATGGAAAACTATGTCTTATATACTAGATCAGACCAATGAGCATCTAACCTACTCATCTTCTCAGATATACTCCCAAGCATTATTGTACCTCGACATAATGTTCTAGCTAAAGAGAATAAAAAATAGTACAAAATAGAGATTATAGGTATTTAAACAAGTCTTTAGAATGGTATCAAAGGCACATTTCTATCCTAACAAATCCACTCACATCTTTGTGAAAACAACCCAGAATATACCAAGACCAATGTAATATTACTATCACACTGAACTAGGCCTCCAACAGAGCTTGGTATGTAAGGTTTTTCTTTTATAGTCTTTGCAGTAGACAATAAGAACTAGTATACTCATCTCCTGAAAAATATCTATATACTGGCAGCCTGGGATAAAATAGTTTATATGCATGAGTAAATGGACTGTCCTTCTATTATTTAGTGCCAAAAGTACTGGAAATTTGGACACTATGTAACTAACTGCAACTCAACAACAAAATGCTACATTTGTCATAGTGACCATAAGGAATTACAGCACCCACAAGCTTACACAAAATGTACTAATGAGACTAACATGGTCATAAATAGTAATAACTCATGCATGTATACCAATCCAAGCTGTATAAACTGCAAAACAGAAAGAATAGATGGCTGCACTCATCTCTTAAACTGGGCCAGATGCTCAACATACCTCTGAAAACTTGGTAAAGCTTGTGAATAACCAAGAAATACAGTAAAAGGAAAAATAGCCAAAAGACCAACAACTTAGAAAACTACAACACAATCCACTCAACAAGGAAGCTGGTATGTAATCCTAGAGATAGCAACTCTATCTATTAACATTGTAATCTCAGAAGCAAGAACAATAAACATTAGGGACATAAATCTAAAGAAAGCTCAACAAACCATAGCTAAAGTCACTAATATCCTTTGCTAATGATCAAACAATCCAACAACAACCTCCCTACAAAACTAGTTATAGCAATCCAACTTAACTGCAATAAGAAAGAATATACAATTTATGCCTTATGTTATGAGAGCTCCAAAAAGAAAATAACTTTTCATGCTTTTAAGCAGTTGATTCATAATCTCAAGGCATATAATGGGGTAAATCTATAAATAGCACAGTAACCTTAAGTAAGCCATATTATGTGATTAGGTCAGGTAATTGTAGAATATTCCAGAAAGACATATAATCACAGGACTTTAGCACACAGACTATATAAGAATAATATAAGTAGTGTGTAGAATACAATTGGTATATTCTGGAAATCTAACAATTATGTAATTTATTTCTCCTAGTAATTCTCCTAAAATTATAAATAGTAGGATAGCGTAGTAGACTATTCTTCTCCTATTCTAGACTTACTATAAGTACTGAATAGTTACAGTGTATTTTCTCAGTTTGTAAATTAATGTCATCTGGTCCTAATCCTATCCCTGTCCACTCTAGTTCCTATTATACTTTCTTAGAACCTCTGTTCTAATAACTTCCCTCCACTCCAAAATAATCAACTAACCTCATGACTGAAGACTAGGGCGCAACATATAAGTTGAAGCTAAGGTCCTTTATTAAGTCATATTCCGCTCTGACGTCTTTTTGTTTGCTAGAGTCTTCTTTTTGGATTCTCCACTATTACTAAGTACTATCTATTCTCCAACATTGTCATGCCAGACAGCTGTTCAGGCAATAAAAGTGATATTTTTCACTATAATAATAAAAATAACCAGCTCAAAAGACAAGTTTAGCCTCCTAGAGATATTCCTTAGATGCCTAGTTGTAGACTTGAGCATACCACTTGAGTAGCAAAGTAGTGGCTGTGACCACCACTACAGAAACCTCATAAAGATTATCCAGAGAATTTTATAATAGATTTATAACAGAACTCCTCTCTAGAGTGCTCTTAAGAGTGAAAAAGACCTTAAGAGATAGTTTTCTAACAGAATGATGTCATATCTTGGTGGCAGTGACTTATTTATAACATCTAGGTTACCATCAGAGCAGGGCCATCATTGCTAATGGCTAATTATAGCAAGAACTAGCAAGATGAGTCTTCTCAAGGACTATATTACAAATCTAACAGAAGAAGACTAAGACTTGAAGATATGATGAGGTATAGAGAAGTAGTAGAAGGACTAGAGAGGTCAGGAAGAGAGATCAGATAGAGAAATAGAAAAAGAGATCAGATAGAGAAATAGAAAAAGAGGTATTTGATAAAGATAACATGCTCAAGAGCAAGATAACTCGAGATCACCACCTCTTTCTATGGCCCAGCAAAAGGCTTGAGAGTTATACATTATTTAGAGAAGAACCCCTGGAGTAGGATTAGAGAAGTAGGGAGTAGTAGCCAAGTAATCGGGAGAAGTGCCATCTTATCATTTTATTCTTATTATCTTTGGGAATTTGGAAGTTTTCTTTGTTTCTTTTCTTTTGTTGTATCATTGTTTTGTAATCCTAATAAAATACTCTAGGGCACAGAAGAGATAAGAATACTCTTCCTCCCCCATTATCTCTTCTTCTGTTGCTCTAGAGCTAAAAGGCTATTTGTAATGATCAACCTCATTGTCTTCAGGTGTTCTACACATGGACTGCTTCTTTGTTTCATATTACTTCATATATCTAATGGCCCAGTCAGCACCTCACTAGTGGGACATGTTCTTTACTCAACAGACCTCATGTCTGCTATATGTTCTCCTTATGACTACCTTATGGTACATAGGTATATATATAGTAGATACTCTTCTATATTTCTTACACTTTACCAATTGTATCATTCCCTTCCTTTCTCTACTCTTAATTCATCCTCGAGTCTTTACTTAAGTGTTGTAACCTGAGTTACTCCTTAAGATCTATTACAAGAGGTCACTTACTTGTTTTGTGATGAACTGAGTATAGATTCAAAGAGCTTATAAGCAGAGTTAGGCAAGCAACAAAAGATGTTGTTAAGTCTGAGGTCTAATTCTCAGACTATGAGTCCTTATATACAGAAAAGTAATGGTCTGTGCACTAGAACAGATCATCACATGCTACTACCTATTGTTCTACATATAGTAGTGCCTTTGTGCTATAAATAGTGATAACTTAACCATATGGAGGCTGTCCTTTGTTCTAAGAAAAGAACAGATGACTATCTATGGGTAATTAATGAAGTCTATATACAAACATTAAGGCCTTCATATCTCCACTAATATTAATTACCTCAGCACCTTTTAGGCTCATTCTGAGTAGTATTAAGAGGGCTTCTCTGATGCCTAGAAGCAAAGCTTAGATCATGGCAGTTTCCGAGATATTGGTGATTTAATAAATGGTACTATGGTGGTTACCAGTTAATCTGCCTAATATCTCGACTATTATTGATCACCTCAAAACATGACTAGTATCTATCGAAAGGTCTTTTCAAGGGCTTTCCGTAGCCATTGAGACCGTGAGAATCAATGAAGAATTGATGGAGATATGGCCGAATGAAGTTTGTGACAAGATCATAACACTATTTGAGTGATTTAAGATTTTCTCTTGTGTCTGCTTTATGAAAACTTTATAAAACTTCCCTTGAAGGGAAACTCAAGCCTCAACAGACTTGGGCATTTGCTTACGCTAGAAGCTAACCACTTACTACATGTTTTTGGAGTAGGCTTCTAGTTGTATAGTCTGCTGAAGTAGAGTCTGCACAATGGCACAGGAGTTCTAGGTAGTACTGCTGTATCAATAGTGAGCCAGGCTACTAGACTAGATAAGGGCAGTAGTGTCACAGTGTAAGATAGACACATGCTTTAGAGATTCTACTATGGTGAGAGTTCTCTTGAGTGGATACTAAAAACATTTCTTTTCTTCTTAGGTTTCTATTAAATATATTTTGGCTATTCTTTGGATATTCTCATTTAGTAAACTCTCTATTATTTGATTTATCTCCCTAGTGTCTACTTGTTTAGTGTACAATTATAAAGTAGTTTAGAGATTTTGTCTTTCTGATCTTGTTTTCACCTTTGTTTCATGATCAAACCCTTTGATCTCCATCAACATAGTACAGTACATTGTTCCAGGGTATACTTCTATCTATTACTCTGCTCCTCTATCCTCTGTCAATTCTATCTTTGACAACAATAGAGAATTCTATCAAGTTCTTTCTGAACATCTATCTGGATAAACTCTAAGTCTTCATAACTTAATGTTAATATAAGAACTCAATTTTCAACAGTGACCTCATACCTCACAGCCTTATTAACCACTTACACTCTTATCATTCTCACTAGTAAGCACAGCATTCACAAATATCTTGGATAGCAGGCCCTAGTTGTAAAGGGGACTTCTTAGTCAGTTAGGGACTAAGAAAGAAGACTAGGTACCAAGTCTAGGTATCTTGCTTAAGTCTTGATCTTACAACTAGATATTGTTTTTTATACTCTTCTTTGTATAAACTCTGTGCAGTACTCCATTATGGGTAGTACATGCAAAAGATTGGTGGTAATTTCTTAAGAAGCTACTTAGAATAGGGGTTCTCTTTTTAGAGGCAATCATATAACAATATTATTAGGGTAGTAGTTAGTAAGGCAATAGAATTCCAAACAGATAAAAATTATGCACTCTGTTGGACATAACTTTAGATAGTAGCCCTAGAGAAGGAAAGTTTATTAGAATACACATCATTATCCCCATCTCTATCACCTTTACCACTACTACCACCATACAATGAAATGTCAAGACAGTGTCAAGACAGTAATAACAACAACAACAAGAGAAATCTTCTATGACATCTATCTCTTACTAATAACTACCAACCAGAAAAGAACAACTCCTCTCTATAATCATCACCTTGCAGTAGCAGGTCAACAATATGCTTCTCTAACAGCAGGGGAGTAGAGTAGAGGTTGTAAGACCACTAGTGTTTAGTAGAAAGGTAGGTGCATTTATAAATGTAGTATAAGAGGATAATATCTAGAACATCACTTAGTAAGTTCTGAGGGCCTGAATCTACTAGTGGCTCATTGACAGTTCATATATATTATGTTCCCATTGTTCTTGGCTTCTTCTATTTGTATCATGCAGTATAATGTCTTTTATTCTATATTTAGGACAATGTGCAATTATAAATCAGTGCCTGGTACCTAGTGCCTGTGTATCTGGCTATCTGTTATAGTATATATATTAGCAAGTATTTGTAGATATACCTCACTTGAATCTTACACTAGCTTCTGGAACTATCCACTAGCTTAAGGGTAATTGCCTCTGAGTAGTTCCCTAACATGTAGCCTACTTATATTTGAAAATAAAAATAATAAAAGAGGTAGCAATGACCTAGATTGCATAGATGTTGTTATATGTGCAAGAAGGAGTGGTAGAGGTATAAAAAGACAACTTGTTAGACAAGCTAGCCAAAAAAGAGTCAGAAGTGAAAACAGTAGAAGAGCTATTCAAGAAGATTTGGAATAAGTTTAGGGAAACAACAAAAGAAGAAAGAAAAGTAGAGCAATCAAGAACAATAGAACAGGAGTGGAGGTCCTGGAATGAATATGTTCAGGAATTTAAAAAAGTTACCAGAAAGAGCAGCTATAAAGAAAGGCTCTTCATTGAAGAATTCAAAAAAGACCTGAATGAGGCTATTAGAAAAAAGCTTGTAAAGACAAAAAGTTTACTAATCACTATTAGAAAGTGACAAGAGAGGGCAGTAAGATTAGACAAAAACCAAAGACAAAGTAGAACAAAAGAGAGGTTATTAGAGAAGAACATGGCATACCCTAGGAGAAATATACAGCCAAGAGAGGAATATAAGAGAGGATCATATAGAGAAAAAGGAGAGCAGATAATATAAAGAACAGAGAATAACAGTGAAAGATATTGGGGAGGAGAGCCAAGCATGCCAAATTAAGAAGAAAGCCAAACAGGTCTATAAAGAGACTCTAATACAATAGATGTGGACAAAGGAAGGATGTTATGAGAGCTCTAAAAAGAAAATAGTTTCCCATACATTTGAGTACTTAATCCAAAACCTTAAGTCATACAATGAGGTTAAGATATAAATAGTAGAGAAACTTAGGTAATCAGATTACATGACAAGATCAGATGATTATAGAATATTCTGGAAGAATATATGATCATGGACTAATAGTAATACAGCCACTGTAAAATAGTATAAGTAGTAGTCTAATCCAACAAAGAACCCTATCAAGTTCTTCTTGAACATCCACCTAGGGTAATTACTAAGAATTATCACAGTCCTTCAATAACAAAAGAGAAAAAACAGGACATGCTATGTATGCAAGAAATAGAGCCATATAGCAAAAAATTGTTGGAAAAGATAAAGGAAAAAGAAACAAGCAGTAGAGATGCTACTATCATGACTTGGCAAAATGGCTAAGTTATTATTTATATTTACTTTTCTTTTTACTTTTCTTTTGGACTTACTACATAGAAAAGAGTGTGGGAAAGTATTACATCACAAAGTGTTATGAGTCACAGTCACATGATAGAAAGTCATGAGTCATGTCACATGATATCACATAGCAAGTCATATAATAAGTGTAGAAAAGTAGTACACAGACCTTGTAATAATTGTATAAGTAGTATAGAAAATCTAATGAAAATTCTATTGAGTTCTCCTTGTTAACTTGGACTTGGAGTAGGTTTAAGTTGTCTTAACTAGAGCTTTACAGCTGCAGGAGTTGACAAAAGACAATGAAGAACAGTAAGCTCTTGACTAGTCTTTAATAATCTGTATAGTATGTTACATCCAGAAAAACTAGGAAATAAAATAAATTTTACTAATAACACTGAGAGAGTACGAGATGTATAGCAATTATTAAAACTGCTAAGAGAAGTTTGGATGAAAATAGGAAACTGAAAAGCCATAAGGGAGTAATAGTAAAAGCATTGTTAGATAATGGAGCAATAGGTCTATTTATGAATATAGTCTTTGCTAAAAAAAGGTGTTCAGGATAAAAAACCCTTTATTAGTAAGAAACATAAATAGAACAGTAAACATAGAAGAAGCGATAATGCACTAAGTAAAATACAATATGTTTTTTAAGAGATATATAGAAAGAGCAAGGATAGACATATGTAACCTAGGCAAAACAGAAGTGATACTAGGTATGCCATGGTTAGCAATGCACAACCCAGAAATAGATTGGAAAAAAAAGGAAGTCAAAATAATGAGGTATCTACCCATATATGGAAAAAAGAAGCAGAAAATAGAGAGAAAAGAGGTAAATAAAATAGAGAAAGAAGAAGACTTGAAGATACTTAAAAAACTAGTGTCCAAAAGGTTTTGGAAGTAGAAAAGGGTCTTCAGAAAAAGGAAGTTGGAAAGAATACTAGTATAAAAGGCCTAGGATCATGTGATAGAGTTGAAAGAAAGGTTTGTGCAAAAAAAGGGGAAAGTATATTCATTGTCAAAAGAAAAAAAGGAAAAGGTACAGACATTTGTAAAGGACTAGCTAAGGAAAGGGTATATCTGACCCTCTAAATCACTCCAAACTTTGCCAGTACATTTTGTAGCAAAAAGGAATAGGAAATGGAGAATAATGTAGGACTATCAACACATAAACCAGTAGACAATAAAAAATGAGTACTCTTTGTCTCTCATAATAGACATATTAAATGGAGTAAGAAAGAGAAAAGTGTTCACAAGACTAGATCTAAGATGGGGATATAATAATATTAGAATCAAGAAAGAAGACAAATAGAAGGCAGTGTTTACAACACATATTAGAGCCTATAAACCCACAGTCATATACTTCAGACTAACTAACTTTCCTGCTATTTTTCAAACAATGATAAACAATCTTTTCTAGAATTTCATAAATTAAAGAAATACTGCAACATTCATTAATGACATCCTAGTAGCTATGGACACAGAGAGAGAACATGATGAATTAGTAGAAAAAGTATTAAAGAGGTTAGAGAAAAATAACCTATTCATAAAACCAAAAAAGTATAAATGGAAAGTAAGAGAAGTATAAGGGCGTCACTTAGAGGCAATAACCCTTCAAGCTAATGGATAGTCCTAGAAGCTAAGTTGAGATTCAAGTGAAGTATATCTATGACAGCTTGCTAGTATATGTACTTCTACACTAGACGATCATACACACTATCACATAAGCACATGGATCAGTAATCACAATGTCCTAATAATTGATAGAAGGCGTTGTTCACATAATACAAACAAAGAGAAGATAGAAACGATGGGAATGCATACACATACTGTCACTGGGCCACTAATAGAACAGACCCTCAGTCCTGACTAAGCATCACCCTAGATGTTCCCTTACAAGAAGTAGAATTTCTGGAAGTAGTAATCAGTCCAAGAGAAGTAGAGATGTAAAAAGAAAAAAGAAAAGAAATATTGAACTAGCCAGCACTCAGAAACATTAAGGAGGTGCAAAAGTTTTTAGGTCTCACTAACTGTTACAGAAGGCTTATCAAAGACTTTGCAAAAATAGCAGCCCTATTACATACACTGGTCAGAAAAGAACAAAAGTGGAAATAGGAAAAGGAACAGAAAAAGATGTTTGAAAGATTAAAAACAATGTTCATTACAGAACCAGTTTTAGTTATCCTAGACATAGACAGAGAAATGAGAGTAGAAGCAGACACATTAGACTATGCAACAGGAGAAGTACTATTAACAAAAAGTAAAGATAAAAGGTGAAGGCTAATAGTTTTTCTTTTTAAAGTGTTAAACACTACAGAGCAAAACTACAAAATCCATGATAAAGAGATACTAGTAGTTATTAGATGTCTGGAAGCATAGAGGTATTACCTAAAAGAAGCAAAACTAAAGTTTGAAATTTGGACAGACCACAAAAATCTCCAGTATTTCATAACAAGTCAAAAGCTGAATTGAAAGCAAGCAAGATGGGCCTTATATTTATTGCAATTCAACTTTATATTAAAACATGTTCTAGAAAAAAGCATAGGTAAAGCCAATGGACTAAACAGGAGACCAGATTAGCAGGAAAGAGTAAAGAAAAATAATGAAGACCAGACATTGATAAAGCCAGGATGGATCAGAGGAGCAGAAATGCTAGTAAAAGAAGAGAACTTAAGAAAAAGAATCCAGAAGGCACAGGAGAGAAATGAAAGGGTAGTAAAAGTGGTAGAGAAATTAAAAAGGGCAGAAATAAAATCATTGAAAAATAAGGAGTAGTGTAAGGGGACCCCTCACACATGACCCCAGAGCACCCCCCATTGTCTCCCAACATAATTTCATTGTGCAACCCCTGGTTACCAAAGAATTGAATGCAAGGGCATTTTAGTATATATTGTAGATTATTTCTTCTAGGAGCCTCATCTAATTCTCTGAGGAATCTCCTGGAGGTGAGTTGTAACATATTCCATACTATAATTTAACTGAGGAATCTCCTGGAGAGTACTCCACTCCAGTCGCCCTCACAAGTAGCAAATAAAAGATAGAGTAGTTATGAAAGAAAAGCAAATGTATATACTAGAAGAAAAACTAAGGGAAAAAGTAATCTAACTATACCATGATACTCTGGTAGGAGGGTATGAGAAGAGATGGAAAACAACTGAGCTGGTTACATGAAATTATTGGTAGCTAAGAGTAACAAAAGAGATTAGGAAATATATGGAGGGATGTGATGTATATTAACAGTATAAAAACAGAAGTGAGGCCCCAGCAGGAAAACTAATACCCAATGCCATTCCAGAAAAACCATGGAGTCACATATCAGCAGACCTCATTATTAAACTACTATTAGCTCAGAGATATAATGCAATTTTAGTAGTGTGCAATTGATTCAGTAAAATAGTATATTTCATAGCAATTACAGAAAAAACATTGGCAAAAGGACTAGCTAGGCTATTTCAGGACCATGTATGGAAACTGCATAGACTTCTAAAAAGTATCATATTAGATAGAGGAGTACAGTTTACAGTGGAAATAATGAAGGAGCTAAATAGTTTACTAGGAATTCAAACAAAACTATTGACAGCATACCATCTGCAAATGGATGGACAGACAGAGAGAGTAAACCAGGAGCTAAAACAATATTTAAGGGTCTTCATCAACTACCAACAAGAGCAATGGCCTGACTGGTTGGGAACTACCAAATTTACTTATAATAACAAAATCTATTTAGTAACAAAGATTTCTCCTTTTAAGACAAACTATGGTCAAAATCCAAGAATGGAGTTTAAGGGAAGAAAGAAGGAAAAGTACAAAGCAGCAGAGAAGTTTACAAAAAGGATTAAAAAAATTCAGAAAAAGACAAAAGCAATGTTAAAGAAAAGATGAAAAAATTTGCAGATAGAAAATGAGGAGAAGGGGAAGAATACAGAATAGAAAACTTAGTACTGCTAAGCATGAAAGATTTGAAATGGCAAATAAAAGGGAAAAAATTGAAAAAACTGACGGAATACTTTATAGGACTTTATAAAGTCAAAGGGATCATCCCAAGTAACATAATAGAATTGAAACTACCTAAATTTATTAGAATACACCCTGTAGTTAATATGAGTTGAGTACAATTGTACAAACCTCAAGTGGATGGGCAAAAGATACTACCAAAACTAGTCATTATTAAAAGAGAAAAAAAATTTAAGATAGAAAAAATACTGAACAAGAAAATGGTAAAAGGAAAGAAAAAGTTCTTGGTCAAATGAAAGGGGTATACAGCAAAAGAAGACACCTGGGAGAGCAGAGAAAATCTAGAAAACGCAAAAGAACTAGTAAAAGAGTTTGCAAGGGAATATGAAGAAGAGACCAAAGAACTCAGGCATATCACAAATGGTTACTTACTATTTAAGATGGGTGCTTTAATACTTTAAAGAGGTCAAAAATGCAAAGTTAGATAAGTGACAAAAGATGTTATTAAGTCTGAGGTCTAATCCTTAGACTATAAGTCCTTAAATACAGAAAAGTGATAGTCTGTACACTAGAACAGATTATCACATGCTACTATCTATTGGTCTATATATGGTAGTGCCTTTGTACTGTAAATAGTGATAACTTAACCTTATGAAGGCTGTTCTTTGTTCTAAGAAAGAACAGATGACTATTTATGGGTAATTAATAAAGTCCATATGCAAACATTGAGACCTTTATATCTCCACTAATATTAATTGCCTCAGCGTTTTTTTAGGCTCATTCTAAGCAGTATGAAGAGGGCTTCTCTGATGCCTGAAATTAAAGCATAGATCATGGCGGTTTCCAAGATATTGGCAATTTAATAAACAGTACTATAGTGGTTACTAGTTGATCTGCCTAATATCTTGGCCATTACTGATCGCTTTGAGACATGACTGGTATCGATTGAAAGGTCCTTTCAAGGGCTTTTGGGTGCCATTGAGACCGTGGGAATTGCTGAAGAACTGATGGAGATATGGCTGAATGAAGTTTGTAACAGTCCTGATCTATATTCTCTTAGCAATGGGTGCACAGACTGGCTAGTCTAGTATATATATAGCTAGTGGTGTATGGTAGAATACCTTATCTCAACATTGATTGGAACTCCTGGGCTATTCATTGTTCCTTCTTAAGTCTGCCCTCTTCACTAACATCAGGTGTGGTTAGAGTTGCTATTGAGTGACCTCTTACAATTTAGTAAGATGGAGTTGGATGAGTCAGACAGGAATGGGAATCAGCAAGAATGAATTCTGGTAGCTTGAGACAATGAAACTAAGTTTTACAATACTAGAGAGTCTACTTGTACTAAGAGCTATACAGTTCTTGGCAGTGTCAGAAAGTTTAGGTAATCCTATGTTGAATGTCGACAGTGTCACAGTGTTAACACAGAGTTGTGAAGACTTAGAGTTCACCCTAGATAGATGTTTAAGAAGAACTTAATAGAGTTCTCTATTATATTCTGTACACTACTTATACTATTTTTTACATGGTTTGTGCACCAAAGTCCTGTGGTCACATGTTCTTCTAGAATGTTTGAAAATCACCTGACCTAATCATGTGATATGGTTTAGTTAATTTTCCCATACTATTTATAGTTTTATCCTGTTATATATCTTGAGGTTGTGGATTAACTGTTCAAATGCATGGGAAGTTATTTCTCTTTTGGGGCTCTTATAACACCCAGGGGCATAACAGGACCTATGTCTCCTTGTCTCCTTTATTTTGTGGACCTACTGC
>Ga0153958_1000228_pt1 | contig 13184 bp, 23 predicted proteins | sample TSFL042MetaG_FD_104719 | JGI IMG/M metagenome (GOLD analysis project Ga0153958, IMG submission 104719) | Attine ant fungus gardens microbial communities from Florida, USA - TSFL042 MetaG | ecosystem: Host-associated > Fungi > Mycelium > Unclassified | place: USA: Florida, Wekiwa Springs... | reverse complement strand
TCTGCTGAGCCTAGAACCGAAGCATCGATCTCGGCGGTTTCCGAGATATTAGCGATTTAATAAACGGTAACATGGTAGTTACCAGTTGATCTGCTTAATATCTCGGCCATTATTGATCGCCTCTAGATGTGACTGGCATCAATCGAAAGGTCTTCTTAAGGGCTTTAAGCTGGCTTTGAGACCGTGGGAATCGTCGAAGAATTGATGGAGATATGACCAAATGAAGTTTGTGACACAAAGTGGTTGAGAATTTGGTGTATATATGCTAATTAGCTGAGATAGATGAGTCGTTTTTCACGATCACAAAGCAAAAAGACAACAAAGAAAGTGAGACAAAGAAAACCTCCAAATTCCCAATTCTAGCAAGGCCGTAATGATGGTACAGCGCTCCTCCCAGACATCGACTAACCGCTCCCAAACATCCTAATCCTTCCCCGGCGACTCCTCCTCACACAATGGTTGGGCCTTGAGCGTCTCGACAGACCATAGACAGAGACGGCGGTCTTGAGCCGTCTTGTGCTCGCGCGCGTTCTCTTCATCTAATCTCCTTGCTACTCCTCTTCTCAGCTTCCTGGTCCTTCCTCCTACCTCTAGGGTTCACTTCTCCTCCTTCTGCCCTCCGGTTTCCTCCTACTGCTACTACGAGGCAATGTCGCGATGGTGTGACCTTCTTGATCCCACTATAATTAGCCATCAGTGATGATGGCCCAAATCTGATTGTAACTCTTCTTTAAATAGGCTCTCCAATGGCTGCGGCACGATGCCACTCGGGTTGCGTAATCTGCCCTAAGTTCGTTTCTGTCCTCAAGAGCACTTCTAGAAGGGAGATCCGTTAGGAATCCGATATGGGGCACCTGGGCAAGTGTCTATGAGATGTATGTAGTGGTGGTCACAGCCGCTACTCTGCTACTCGAGCTAAATGCTCAAGTCCATGACTAGGCGTCTAGTGGAACATTTCTGGGGGGCCAAGCTCGTCTCTCAAGCTGGTTGTTCCTTTATTTAAGGTTCAGAATGTTACTTAATTGGCCTAAAAGTTTGTATGGCATAACACTGGAATAGGAGGAGAGTAGTTTACTATGCTATCCTACTATTATTAATTTTAGGAGAATTATTAGGAGAAAGAAATTACATAATTATCATATTTCTGGAATATGATATTTATGAAAAAAGGTGATATGCAATCCAAGGTGGGTTCCAGGAGTTCTTTGTACTCCTTAATGCATAATAACTTCTTGTTTTTGTGAAAATATAGCTCTGGGGGGGCAGAATGAGAAGTAGAGATTATCTACTTTATGCTAGCAAGGATCTGCTTCAACAAGTTTGTCATAGAGTTTTGTAGATAGAGTAGAATTCATTCCAATTCTTTTCAGCAATGACTTGTCCTTTACACTCTCCTGTTTCAGCAAGAGGTGTTCAACAAAAGTCTTCTTGGTGTTTGGTAGGCATGGCTTGGGGGCAAAAGTGAACACAACATTCCTATTTCAGTGGATGAAGTGTGTGAGCAGAAAAACTACACTATACTACTCTAACAGTGTCCTTCCAACTTTGATGAGAGGTTCTGTCTTGAGAGGATAAAGTCAATGTCATGTCCAGTTTCTCTCACTAGCTCATGGAGGAGGAATAGGGATCTCAGAGTGGTTTCAGCCACTTGTAAGGGTTTTTTAGAAATGTTTACACAAATATAAAGTCTTTTAGGACTAGTTGTGATACACAAGCTAGCTGTAAGAAAGCTAAACTCCAAGCTGGAATAAAGCTAACTGCTCTTTGTTCAGCAATTGACAAAGAGAACTTAATAGAGTTTCCATTAGATTTTCTATACTACTTATACAATTACTGCCTGGTCTGTGCACTATCTTCCCATGCCTATCATGTGACATCATGTGACATTGTGACTCCCTGTCATGTGACTGTGACTGTGACATTTGTGACATGACACTTTCCCATACTCCCTTCTGTGTAGTAAGTCCCAGATAAAGTAAAAGAAAAAGAAAAAAATATAAATAATGACTTAGCTGTTTTGCCAGGTCATGACACTAGCCTATTCTCATCATTCTAAGAGACAGACCTTCTTCTTTATGCCTGGGGTCTAGTCTACTTGTTATGAGAGCCCCAGAGAGGAAAGAGTTTTCCATGCATTCAAACATCTGATCTCTAACATCAAGTTATACAATAGGGTCAAGATATAAATAGCATGGTAATTTAGGTAATCATGTCATATGACAAGGTCATGTGGTCATAGAATGTTCTGGAAGGATATGTGATCATGTAACAGTAAAGCATAGCCACTTGTAAAGTAGTATAAGTAGGTAGTCAAATCTAATAAAGAACTCCATCGAGTTCTTCCTAAATACTCACCTTGAGTGGTCCCTAAGTTGTCAAGACTCTGTGATAACAAAAGAACTCGATTCCACTTCCGAGTACTGATTACCTCAATCCCTGCTTATATTCATTCTATGTGCAGTTGGCTTAATACCGGCACTGCAAATGAATACCCCTATCACTACTTACTCTCTTATCTTCCTTGCTAGTGAGCACAGCACTCACAAGCCTCTTGGATAGCAGGCCCTAGCTGTAAAGGGGACTTCTCAGTCAGGAGAAACTGAGGGAGGAGACTCAATACCAAGTCTAGGTGTTTTGTTCAAGTCCTGACCTGTTAATTAGGCCTACTAGTTACACTTCTTCTTCATATAAGCTCTGTGCTGTCGTCCATTGTAACGGATACATGCAGGAGATCGGCAGTTACTTCTTAAAAGGCCACTTAGCTTAGAGGTTTCCTTCTTAGGGGCAATCATATACATCTTGATTAGGGTAGTAGTCAGTAAGGCAATAGGAGTCTAGACAAGAGAAGATTGTACTCCCTGTTAGATGTAGCTTTAAGTCTACCCTGGATCGAGAATCAGAACAAGAAACTGAGTACGAATCATTACCTTTTCCCTCACCACCACCATCGCCACCCTATGATATGTCGCAGCAACAACAACAACAACAATAGCAACAACAAAGGGGAGAACCCTCCTAAGCACCTGCCCCACAACCACTGCCACTAACCTGTGAGGAGCAACTCCTTGCCATGATTGCTATCCTGCAACAGCAGGTAAATACCATGCTCCTCCAACAACAGGGGAGTAGAGTAGAGGTTGCAAGGCCCCAAGTTTTTAGTGGAAGGATGGAAGATGTGAGCACGTTTATAAATGTGGCTCGCATATACATCAGGATGAAAATGACGAAAGAAGCAGCAATAACCCAGGTAACCTAGGTACTGTCCTATGTGCAAGGGGGAGTAGTAGAAGCATGGAAGGACAATTTGATAGATGAGTTAGCAAAAGGAGAGTCAGAGGTGGAGTCAGTGGAGCAGTTGTTTACAAAAATCAGGAACAACTTTGGAAAAACATCAGAAAAAGAGAGGAAGATAGAATAGTTGCAGACAATAGAGCAGGGGAGCAGGACATGTGATGAATATGTCCAAGAATTCAAAAAGATTGCCAGGAGGAGCAGCTATGAGGGACAATCTCTCATCAAAGAGTTCAAGAGAGGATTGAGTAGAGTAATAAGAAGAAAGTTGGCAGAAGCGGAAGAGCCCCCGACCACCATAGGAGAGTAGCAAGAAAGGGCAGTGAGGTTGGATAGGAATCAGAGGCAGAGTAAGGTAGAAGAAAGAATGTTAGGGAGGAATGCGACATGCCTAGGGGGAAATGCGCAGCCAAGGGGGAGTTTTGGAGGGGGTCATATGGAGGAAAAGGGGGACAAATAACCTGGCAGGCATGAGTTCTGCAGACAGGAGGAAATAGGGAGGAGGAGGAAATATGTTTAATAGAGGAGGATATCAAATGGGTCCATGGAGAGACCCAAATGCAATGGACGTGAATAGAGGAACAGGAGGAGACAGAAAATGTTATCACTGTGGGAAGTTTGGCCACATGGCCAGAAATTGTTGGGATAGAGGAAAAGCGAAAGTAGTGGAGACACTGCAAGAGTCGGCAAAAGAAAATAGAGAACAGTAAGCTCTCAGCTGGCCTCCAATAATTTGTACAGTGTATTGTGCCTAGAAAAACTGGGCAATAAATTAAATTGTTCAAAAAGCACTGAGAGAGCAAGAGATATGCAGTGCACATTACAGCTGCTAAGAGAAGTATAGATGAAAGTGGGGTTAGAAAAACTAGAGAATCATAAGGGGGTAATAGTAAAAGCTCTACTAGATAGTGGAGCAACAGGTCTATTCATAGATATGACCTTTGCAAGAGAGAAGGAGTTCAAAATAGAAAGAATGAAGAACCCTCTACTAGTTAAAAATGTAGATGGAACAGTAAATATGGGGGGAGCAATAACACACCAAGTTGAGTGCAATATGTTCTTCAAGGGACACGTGGAAAGAGTCAGGATGGACATGTGTAATCTGGGAAAAACAGAGGTCATACTAGGGATATCATGGCTAGCAGCCCACAACCCAGAAATAGATTGGGAAAAGGGGAAGGTAAAAATGACGAGATGCCTACCCATATGTGGAAAAAGGAAGCAAGAGGAAAAGAAAAAGGAAGTAAAGAAAGTAGAGAAAGATAAGAATGAAGAAACACTAAGGAAATTGGTACCCAAAAGGTTCTGGAAGTGAAAGAAAGTCTTTAGAAAAAGGGAGTCAGAAAGAATGCCAGTGCGAAAGGCCTGGGATCATGTGATAGAATTGAAAGAGGGGTTTACACCAAGGAAAGAGAAAGTGTATTCGTTGTCCAGGGAGAAAAGGGAGGAAGTGCAAGTGTTTGTAGAAGATCAATTGTAAAAAGGGTACATTTTCCCCTCCAAATCACTGCAAATATCACCAGTACACTTTGTGGCAAAAAAGGATGGTAAAAGGAGAATGGTACAAGATTATTGTCATATAAACCAATGGACGATAAAAAACGGATACCCACTACCACTTATTGTAGACATACTAGACGGAGTGGAGAAGAGGAAGGTGTTTATGAAGTTGGATCTGAGATGGGGTTACAACAATGTTAGAATCAAAGAGGAAGATGAATGGAAAGCAGTATTCACTACGTACATTGGAGCATATGAACCCACCGTAATGTATTTTGGGTTAACAAACTCCTCTGCTACTTTCCAAACAATGATGAATGACCTCTTCTGGGACCTTATAAACCAGGGGGACACAGCGACCTTCATTGATGATATTCTAGTAACAACAGATACAGAGGAAGGGCATGACGAGTTAGTAGAGGAAGTATTGAAAAGGCTGGAAGAAATGACCTGTTTGTGAAACCAGAGAAATGCAAGTGGAAAGTGAGAGAGGTGGAATTCCTGGGAGTAGTAATTGGGCCAAGAGGAGTAGAAATGCAGAAGGAAAAAGTGGAAGGAGTACTAAACTGGCCAACACCCAAAAACATCAAAGAGGTACAGAAGTTCTTAGGCTTAGCCAACTATTACAGAAGGTTTATAAAGGACTTTACAAAGATAGCAGCACCATTACACATACTGGTCAGAAAGGAGTAGAAGTGGAAGTGGAAAAAGGAGCAAGAGGAGGCATTTGGAAGACTAAAAGAAGTGTTCACAACAGAACCTGTTTTAGCAATACCAGACATAGATAGAGAGATGAGAGTAGAGGCAGATGCTTTGGACTATGCAATGGGAGGAGTGTTGTCACTAAAATGTGAAGATGGCAAATGGAGACCAGTGGCCTTTATCTCAAAGTCATTAAATGTTACAGAGCGAAACTACGAGATCTACGACAAAGAAATATTGGCAGTTATCAGATGCCTCGAAGCATAGAGGCATTACTTGGAGGGAGCTAAACTGGAATTCGAAATTTGGATAGATCACAAAAACCTCCAGTATTTCATGATGAGCTAAAAGTTGAATTGACGACAAGCACGATGGGCACTATATTTATCATGATTTAACTTTACCTTAAAACATGTTCCAGGAAAGAGTATGGGGAAGACAGATGGACTAAGTAGAAGACCAGATTGGCAAGAAGGGGTGGATAAAGATAACAAAAATCAAATGCTGATCAGGCCAGAGTGGGTTAGAGGGGTAGAAACAGTAATAGAAGAAGAAAACTTAAGGGAAAGGATAAAGAAGGCATAGGAAAGAGATGAAAAGGTGGTAAAAGCAGTAGAAGAGCTAAAAAGGGCAGGGGTAAAAACGTTGAGAGATGAGAAATGGGAAATAGAGGATGGAGTAGTACTGAAGGAAGGGAGAATATATGTGCCAGAAGAGGAACTTAGGAGAGAGGTAATACGACTATACCACGACACCCCAGTAGGAGGGCATGGAGGAAGATGAAAGACGACAGAGCTGGTTACCAGAAATTACTGGTGGCCAGGAGTAACAAAAGAAATAGGAAGATATGTGGATGGATGTGATGCCTGTCAAAGGTACAAGAATCAAAGCAAAGCACCAGCAGGAAAGTTGATGCCCAATGCAATTCCAGAGAAACCATGGAGTTATATTTCAGCAGACTTCATCACCAAGTTACCACTAGCCTAGGGATATGATGCAATTTTGGTAGTATGTGATAGGTTTAGCAAAATGGCGTATTTTATAGCCACCACAGAAAAAATATTAGCAGAGGGACTAGCAAAGCTGTTTCGGGACCAAGTATGAAGGCTGCATGGCCTTCCAGAAAGTATCATATCGGACAGAGGAGTACAGTTTGCAGCAGAAATGATAAAGGAGTTGAATAACTTATTGGGGATTCAAATGAAACTTTCAACGGCCTATTACCCACAAATGGATGGGCAAACAGAAAGAATGAACCAGGAGTTGAAGCAGTACCTAAGGGTCTTCATCGACCACAGACAAGAACAGTAGCCGGATTGGCTAGGAATAGCAGAATTCATGTACAACAACAAAATTCATACAGCAACAAAAGTATTGCTATTCAAAGTAAACTACGGCCAAGATCCAAGAATAGGATTTGAGGGAAGAAGGAAAGGAAAGTATAAAGCAGTAGGGAAGTTCATAGAGAAGATGAGAAAGATCTAGGAGGAGGCAAAAGCAGTGCTGAGAAAAGCACAGGAGGAAATGAAGAAGTTTGTAGACAAAAAACAAGGAAAAGGTGAGGAATACAAAGTAGGGGACTTAGTACTGCTAAGTACAAAGGACTTGAAATGGCAAATGAAAGAGAGAAGATCAGAGAAGTTGACAGAGCACTTTGTAGGCCCCTATAAGATTAAGGGAATTATCTCTAGTAATATAGTAGAGTTAGAATTGCCTAAATCTATTAAGATATACCCTGTAGTAAACGTAAGTAGAGTATGACTCTACAAACCACAGATAGAAGGGCAGAAGAAGATATCACCGAAACCAGTTATTATAGAAGAAGAGGAAGAATTCAAGATGGAGAAGATCTTGAACAAGAGAATAGTATGGGGAAAAGAAAAGTTCTTGGTGCGATGGAAGGGAGACACAGCAGAGGGAGACACATGGAAAGGTAGGGAAAACCTGGAAAACGCAAAAGAGTTGGTAGAAGAGTTTGAGAAGGAGTACGGGAAAGAGGTAAAAGAACTTAGGCGACAGGAGTTTGAAGAAGAAGAGAAGGAATTTAGTTGGGAATTACCAAGGGAATTCACAGCTAAACTACTATATGGTTGGGGGAGAAAAAGATATAAAAGAGAAAGAAAGAAGAGGTGGGACAAAAACTAGAAGTACTGGAAAAATTCCTCGGGATGAGGAATCTTGAAAGGGAGGCCATGTTATGAGAGCTCCAGAGAGGAAAGAGTTTCCCATGCATTCAAATATCTAATCTCTAACATCAAGTTATACAATGGGGTCAAGATATAAATAGTATGGGAATTCAGGTAATCATGTCATGTGACAAGGTCATGTGGTCATAGAATGTTCTGGAAGGACATGTGATCATGTAACAGTAAAGCATAGCTACTTGTAAAGTAGTATAAGTAGTGTGGGGGTAGCCTTTGGGCTACCTACATAATAGTGTGTGCTTCATCATCTCATTCTATTTCTATTTCATTTATTGGTTTTCTCATTCATAATATTTCTATTTCAATTCTATTATATAATTATGTAATTATCAATAGTAAAAGTAATGCGACACAAAAATAATATAGATTCCTTTACCAAAAACTACTAAACTCTAAGACTACTTTTCCCTCTGAACTCGTTATTCTTCCCACGAATTGGAGCCCATCGCGAGGGGATAGTTGTCTATCCTCTAATCCTGTTACCAAAACGCCTAATGAAAGTCAGTCAGAAGATAGTCTTAGTGCCAGCACATTAAGAGCAAGAAGAAGAACATATCCTAAGGAAAGACCAATGGACATTATAAGACCCAAGAAAGCAGCTAAAGAAAGCAATAAGCCTAAGGGACCTCAGGTAGAAGAAGAAAGTCTAAGGGAACATGCACAAAGAGAATTGTTAAATCCTTCTGAAAATTTAACTATGTCGACATCAATGGTTACTGGAGTTTTGGGCATGCCAGCCCCAGGATCAAGACATGCCCCAGAATTTGATTCATGGAACCTAGAGGAGTTGAAAGAGTTTTTGGAGGAGTTTGAGGAATTGGCCAAAAGATGTAGGTTGACAACGAGAGAGAAGGCAAAGATAGTGGTGAAATATGTGGATAGGGAGACGAGGAGGTTCTGGACAAGGTTAGAAGGGTATGGAGATGACTATGCAAAGTTGAAGAAGAAAATCACAGGGGCTTACTCAAAGAACTTCCTAGAGGACGAACCGGCAATGACTGAGCTGATCAAGTTGGTCAAGAAGTCAGCAAAAGGGACTATTAAGGACAAGGAAGACCTGGACACGTACTATAGGAAGTTCAGGAACATAGCAGCAGACCTAGTGGAGAAAGAGATCATCAATAAAAGGCAACAGGACAAGTATTTCTGGAAGGGACTTCCTTAAGAGCTTTGCTATGCAATAAGTGACTGTTTAGGGGATCAAGACCCAGATTTCAAGGATTATGAGGTTCCAGAGGCAAAAGTGGTGATGAAAGCAGGTCATTTTGTGTTGAGGAAGGCAGTGGCTAGAAGGAGATGGGGTGGAATATCAAAGAAAGAAAAGAAAGGGTGGAGGGAAGAGTCGAGTGATGAAGAGTCGAGTGAAGATGAGAGGTCAGAGGACAAGATGATTGGGGTAGAGACGGGGTTGGATTTGAGTGACGAGGAGTCAGAGGAAGAGGTGATTGGAGTAGAGATGGATTCAGATTTGGATAGCGAGGAGGAGGAGTCGATAACGACAACAAAAACATCCCTGCTGCTCTCACCTACCTTGAAGACAAAGGATATACTGAAGATAAAGAAGGTAAAAGATAGAGTCGAAAAAGAAGGGGAGGAGAGTTGGGTAGATAGAACAATAGGCTATGAAGTAGGGGTGGCGAGTTGGCCAGAAGAGGGACAGAGTGAGGAAGCAGTGGTGAAGACAGGAGGGGACATACAATGTGAGGAGGACGCCGTTATGAAGAAGGGCGACGCAGCAAAGGTGGAGAGCGGTGTAGACAAAGCTGTTGGTAGTGGGGTGGGGCAGTGAGTTGGCTAGTCAAGGAGAGGGGAGCAGAAGTATCAACAAAAGGAGAGGGCATGCGATGCGACGAGGACGTCGTCTCAGAAAGAAAGAAAGAGAGGGATAGGCTGAGAGAGAAAAAAAAATAGTTAGGAAGACTCAAAGGACTCACTGGAAAGAGTGGAGTGGATGAAGCTGTGTGGGTGGCAGATCGGCCAGTCAAGGAGAGGGAAATGACATTGAAGGCAGGAGGAGGAATGCGATACGATGAGGGAGGAGTCGAATTAGAAAGAAAGGGGGACAGATCAATGAGGGAAGAAGATCATACAAGAATTAGAAAACGTCTGGAGCAATCAAAGATACTAGGACAACTCACTGAAGAGGGCAACATTGATGGACAGGAGAGAGGGGGGAGAACTGTCAAAGGCAGAGAGTGAATCAGCTAGACAACATGATGAGAACGCCATCTTGGAAGAAAAGAAAGAAGAAGAAGAACGAGATTAGAAAACATGCCAAGATATCGAAATTACGAGGAAAACTCACCAAGAAGGACAAGAGACAACTCCTTCAAGGCATGGACAAGGTCTTCAGTAGAGATGACGGGCTATGGCGGCGGCATCATCAGGAGCGGCATTGACGGATAGGGGAGGAAGTTGAAGGTGGCAAATGGAGTCACATGATCATCGAGAACATGACGCCGTGTTATACCCTAGTTTTGCAGTATTCCCTAATGCTCTCGCTTGCAAAGATGCCTGGATAATATTGGATTCAAGGATTGGAAAGAGAGGGAGAGGCTAGACAAGCAGAAAAAGAAGTAGGAGCAGAGGACACGACGAGGACGTCGTTCTTAGAAAGAAAGGGGGAGGTGTGGGGGTAGCCTTTGGGCTACCTACATAATAGTGTGTACTTCATCATCTTATTCTATTTCTATTTCATTTATTGGTTTTCTCATTCATAATATTTCTATTTCAATTCTATTATATAATTATGTAATTATCAATAGTAAAAGTGACGTGACACAAAAATAATATAGATTCCTTTACCAAAAACCACTAAACTCTAAGACTACTTTCCCCTTCGGACTCGTTATCCTTCCCACAGTAGGTAGTCAAATCCAATGGAGAACTCCATCGAGTTCTTCCTAAACACTCACCTTGAGTGGTCCCTAAGTTGTCAAAACTCTGTGATAACACTACTATAAAGATAGGTCCTTAACAAAAACCTACTCTGAGCCCTCAGTAAGTCTTCTGTTCTTTTATAGAAACAGAGACACCCTCAATGCCCTAGAACTCTCATTTGGAATGAACACAACTCCCAGGTCCTTTACAGAAACCAGGGGAACAGAAAACAGTAGACTTAACAAACTATTACAAAAGGTCACTTACTAATTTGTGATGGGTAATTTGATACTTGAATAGTTCAAAAAAGTGAAGTTTAGACAATGACAAAATATATTGTTAAGTCTGAGGTCTAATCCTCAGACAAGGAGTCCTTATATACAGGATTGTGATGGTCTGTGTACTAGGACAGATCATCATATGCTATTACCTATTGTTCTACATATGGTAGTGCCTTTGTACTTAAAATAGTGATAACTTAACCATATGGAGGCTGTCCTTTGTTCTAAGAAAAGGACAGATGACTATCTATAGATAATTAATGAAGTCCATGTGCAAACATTGAGGCCTTCATATCTCCACTAATATTAATTGCCTTGAGATTGTTCTAAACTCATTCTGAGTGGTATGAAGAGGGCTTCTGCTGAGCCTAGAACCGAAGCTTAGATTCTGGTAGTTTCCAAGATATTGGTGATTTAATAAATGGTACCATAGTGGTTACTAGTTGATCTGCCTAATATCTCGGCCATTATTAATTGCTTTGAGATGTAACTAGTATTGATCGAAAGGTCTTCTTAAGGGCTTTAAGCTAGCTTTGAGACCATGGGAATTGTTAAAGAATTGGTGAATATATGACTAAATGAAGTTTGTGATAGAACTTATAGTATACCCAATAATCAGAACAAAAAATGGAAGAAAACTCAAGGTCAAGACATTAATTGACTCTGGATGTACAAATACCACCATCACCAGGAAAACAGTTGAAGAAAAAGAGATACCCACCAAATCACTCCCAAAACCATTTAACGTGTACAACTCAGATAGATCAAGAAATGGGGAAAAGACAAATATAATCCAGAAGTAGACTGAAAAGAAGAAGTCATACGGTTTACAAGATGCCCAGGACACTGCAAAATGGAACATGAATCTATACAATTCATCCTATGGTCAAGAAGATTACTACCAAAGGAAAAAGAAAAATCAAAGGGAGAAGACAAGGAACCTGATCCAACAAATTCTAAAGATCTTCCAAAATATGTCCAACCATTCACATACTTATTCAACAAGAGGAAATTTGAAAAACTATCTAATTGATAAGAATAGGACCATGAAATTAATCTAATGGAAGAAACACCAAAGGAACTCAATGCAAAAGCCTATCCAATAACACTCAAAGAAGAAGAAATACTTAGTCAATGGCTAGATGAATAACTAAAGACAAGACTCATTGTAGAGTCAAATTCAAGATATATGGCACCATGCTTTTTTATCCCAAAGAAAGACGGAACACTACGATTGGTACAAGACTACAGATAACTAAATCAATATACAATTAAGGACAAAATGCTACTACCTCTGATCAACAAAGTAATTGACAAACTTAAAGATACAAAATACTTCAACAAATTGGACCTAATATGGGGATATAACAATGTATAGATAAAAGAAGGCAATAAATGGAAAGCAGCCTTTTTGATGAACAAAGGACTATTTGAACCAAAAGTGATGTACTTTGGACTATGTAACTTACTAGGAACATTTCAATGGATAATGACAAGTATTTTCTGAGAACTATTACATAAAGGAACCCTCACAAACTACATAGATGACTTTGTAATCCCAGTGAAGACAAAAATAGAACTAGGAGAATGCACAATCAGGTTCCTCAAAATAGCAGAGAAATATAACTTGTATTTCAAACAATCAAAATGTGATTTTAATACCACAGTGAAAGGGTGCAAAAGGGAATTGCACACTGGGACAAACAAAACCATGCTGTGCCAGCTCCCAATTGCATGCTAAAGGTCCGAGGGGAGATAATCAAAGTTAAAGGTTTATAAATAATTAGAAAATAGAAATTATACGCAGCTCCAATAAAATATATGTTGGTGGTTGTGAAGTGAATATAAGATCTCTCTAGATCGTCGTCGCATAGCCTCTCTAAGGTGTCAACCTTTACACACTGTGACAAAAGCTCCTCTGGAAAATACAGTTAGTTGATCACTCATGGACCCTCCACACTCAGTTACCCCCTTGTCTGCATCCCCAACACCGAACCTTACGGGTGTGATGCAATCCAAGTGTGCACCTAGCCAAGCTTTCCCAGCCTGCTGTCCTCTCCGAAGCCTACCCGAGTTGTGTCTGCATCTTCTCCCTAGATCGAGTTCTGGGTATATTCTGTGTTCTTCTCAAGACACCCCACTGATCCCCAGTCTTCTTACTCTCGATAGATTCGCATTTACGACTTCAGAAGCAGTGTAGATAGAGGTAGGAGTCAAGAGGTTCCTCCCCTATCCAACTGCACACTGGATACTATATTAAAATGATTACAAAGCCCTGAAACTCAAGGAATAAAATATAAAAAGGAAACTATTACTACTTTTGATG
>Ga0153958_1000226_pt1 | contig 13223 bp, 14 predicted proteins | sample TSFL042MetaG_FD_104719 | JGI IMG/M metagenome (GOLD analysis project Ga0153958, IMG submission 104719) | Attine ant fungus gardens microbial communities from Florida, USA - TSFL042 MetaG | ecosystem: Host-associated > Fungi > Mycelium > Unclassified | place: USA: Florida, Wekiwa Springs... | reverse complement strand
GATAGAGGCTGGAGCGAATCCTCTGAAGGCGGTGATGATGAGTTGGCTATATCAGGCATAATAAGCAAAAGTTGCCCCGTCGGAAGTAAACATGTTTGCCCCTACCTCGAGGTGACTGGTCATCATGTCTCTCATGTTGTTCGTTTGTCTGTGTCATCGGAAGATGATCAGTTTCAATGAGAAGTTGGCAGTATTTATGCAGTGAGCGTGAGTCCGCAGCTACCAAAGCACTGGCAATACGCAGTTGGCACTCAGGCTGCGACCGTGACCTCAGTCGGATCCATTCAGTGTACTCATCGATTATGTAAGACACTAGCCGGAGTTTGATCAGGAGCTTTGTCACGGTAACTGTTCTAACAACTGTTCTGGTACGTCCGCTATATAAAGGACGCTCTTGTTGCTCATCAAAATAATTAACATATGTCTCCATTAGATCTTTCATCACCTGTTGGTGACAGCTTGCATCATGAATCAACCCAACCTCCCTACTCCACCACCTACGACGTCAAACACCAATCCTGCACAGTCGCCTCCGACAGTGGCTGGTCAATCTTCTAATGATATCTCGTTAGGCTCTATCATTGCGACCATAACGTCGACTTCGAATTCTTTCCACTTGAACCAATATCTGAGGAGTTGCGCGCCCAGAGAAGTCAGAGAATCTTTACTTTCCGCCATTCTTCCAGGCAGTCAAGATCCTTTGAATCACTTAAACGCTCGAGATCATACACTAGGCGTGCTGTATATTCTGTGAGTGAATCTCATTAGCGAGCTCTTATTATACCGAGCCTTGAAGGTCTGCGCGATTGCATACGGTTGCATCCGATAAGCCCTTGTGGCACCATGTAGAATGCTTTTGCCGTGACTTCGTCCCCGAACATGCACGGCTTGCTCCAGATCGAGGTACGCACATCCTTTATCAGTGTGTTGGTACGGTAAGTTCATGTATATCCAGTGACACTTCTTGCGAATGGAATACGACAATTTGCTGAAGCTGAGGGGAATGTGAGATATTTCCTAAGCACATGCTATTACTCGATCCTAACTTTTACAGCTCAAACTTGCCATCACACCGCTATACGATTTGCTTGTCAAATATCCTCCAACTCTTTCTCACCTTACTACCATCCACCCCATTTTTCTGACAGTAGGGTCTCCCACTTATGGCATCCCCTTCAACTATTTGATATCTCTCATAGGCTTGCGTCGCCACTCGCCATTTCACAGCTGCGATACCAATCCTGTCTCATCAAATCACTATGATCGACCTCTCACTTTCCGACTTGACATACCACGACCATCTACTATATCATTATGCCGGCGGGATGGCACTCGCTGCGCTAAAGAAGTGGTCAGAAGCGGAAGAACTTTTCGAGATTTGCGCTTCAAGTCCAGGCCCAGCAGCTTCCGCCATCCAAATGGAAGCTCTGAAGAAGTTGGTCCTTGTGCAACTCATACACAGTGGAAAGGTACATTTATCCTTCACTCACAGATGGACGATACACTCATTCAATGCATTTGGTCAGACATCACCCCCACCAAAATACATGCACCCGATCCTCATGCGACTGTTTAAGCAGTCGCCTTACGCAAGTTTCTTGAACGCTTACCCTCTGCAACGTGACCAGCTCCGCACGATAGTTGAAAATGAGCAATCACTATTCCTCAGTGTACGGATTTTGAAACCGCAAGCACTAAGCTTTATTGGGTTGCTGATCGCCCCATATAGGAATGTACTCTCGGTCTCATCACTCAGGCACTTGACCGTGCTCCGCGTTGGGCGATAAAAAAACTCACTACTACTTACCTGACATTGCACCTATCTAATATCGGTGAACAGGTGGGAATCGCCGACGAGAAAGAAATAAAATCTCTGATTCTAAGCATGGTGGGCTTGTTGCCTCACTCGTAAATATTATGGATTTACTGATGATGTTTCTGCTAGATCGAGTCCTCAGAGATATCTGCTGAGATTTCTATGAACGGAACTGTGTCGTTCTCGGACCCCCCGGTGAAATTTGACAAATCGGACGTCGATCGTGTATTGGCACAGGCCCAGCACCAGGATGGGCTGCTTATGAGACTTGAGAAAGAGATGGAGAGGAACAAAGAATACCTGACAAAGGTACGCATGCGATTCCCCCGTCACACGGAGTCCGTTTTCCGTTTTCCGCTCTCCGGCCCAATCACTTTCGATCTTCAAGTTTGCAATGAAATCCGATTCTAGACTGGATGCTGATTGACATTTCTAGGCCGTAAAGAGCAAGGAAGATGCAGCTTGGGGACAAACGATGGATGAAGACGGTGTATTTGGAGACCGACCATCAGGTAACTGGGCTGACGAAATGATCTTCCCCTGATCCGAAGACATTTTGGAAAACAGAGAAGTACTTTGCATGCACTTACTAGACAGTTGTCTATCAATCGCTATGTTATCACCTGCCCATGTGTTATCCGCCTTCTTTTGCACAAATGGATAAAAGGGTCATGTTCTTTGTTCTGCACTTTAGGATAACGGTGACTAGGTAACATCATTATAGCACCCTGAGCTTGCCATCCGGGAGCCGTGAAACGTTCTTTTTTCCCAGTATGTTATATTGTGAGATAAGGTCGCTCGATGGGCACAACCTAGGGGCCCGCAAGCGACATCGTAAGAGTGTCCACCACCCTGTGAGAGCACGTACAGCAACGTACAGGCAAGTTGATTATAGCAGCCTTTTCGCATGAAAGGCTCTTCGCGTTATCTCCGAGACTCTCGTTAGGACGGGAAACGCTAACCATGCATAGACTTTGAGTTAATAATTTGGGTAACTTAGGCCGCCGTTCCCCACGAGCGCGCCGGTGCTGTACTAATCGGGTAAAGGGGCCCCGCGTGCTCACTAAAAGCGCATGGGAATTGAATGACATCTCAGCGAATCGCTGAGTGATCTAACATGCCAAGCCACAGATCATCTAAGCTCGACGAAACAGAGTTTCAAGGGAAATGATTTTGTTATTATGCGTTTTACAACCTACAAATCCAGCTGAATGCTCTAACTTAAGTATCAAACAAGCACGATTACGACGATTTGGCAACGCCGTGGTACTTTGCAACTGTCTCCCAGAATCCCTTTCCTTGGAGGGAAGCGATCTCAAGCTCGAGAGGCGATGGCTGACGGGAGCCATCCGTGCCTGCGAAGGTTCCTGCGCCCCAAGAAGAACCTTTAAAAATAGCACATTTTCTAATCAATACAATTCTTGCATATTGTCGTTTCGGGGAAATAAGCTTACCACCATGGATCTCAGTCAGGTTAGACAACTGAGGGAAAGTGTGCTTGTAGCCAAGGGGAACGTAAATGAGGCCATGGTGCACGAAAGTGGACAGCGTGTTCGAGATGGTGATCTCCTGTCCACCACCCTGAGTACCTGTGGAGACGAAGACACCGCACATCTTTCCTGCAAGAGCACTCTTGCTCCACAAAGGGCCTGTAGCATCCCAGAATGCCTATATGAACGGGTGAGTGGATAGACTACTCCAATGGTGGCTGGCGACGTACCTTCCACTGAACAGGGAAGTTGCCGTAACGAGTGGGAACACCGAAGAGGAACGCGTCAAAGTTGACGAGGTCATCGGGGAGGAGGATGGGGTAGTCAGGTCTAGGGGGGGCCCTTACGATCTTCAAGATATCCTCAGAGAGGGTCTCTTGGATCCTGTACTTTAAGTCAGTGTATATCCATGACTTGTTAAAGAAGTCGACTGACTGGTAGATGGTGGCCGAGCCACCAGCACCGGCGATACCACTCTTCACGGCCTCAGCCACTGTGAAGAATGTATTAAGCAATGGGGAGAGACATGTTGGGAGGAGAACATACTCTTTGTGATGTGCCCGTAAAGGGAATAGATAACAATAGCGACTCTAGGAGCAGACATGGTGTTTTCGGAAGTAGACGTAGGGTAAAGTGGAAGAGAGACAGAGGGAAGAGATGCTTGGGTTGCTTGAGTTTTTGTACTTGGAGGTGTGGGTTTTGACTCGGCGAAGTTGTTCTTTTGTCGCTTTCCAGGGAAACACATTCCAAGGTGCAGTTTAAAAAAAGACACCCCTTTCTCAGTCGCGAAGGTATAATGAGTGTTTGTGATCAGTCTTTAAACACGATCGGCGTATAGCGTGAGATGATGAAAGATAGCCTGCGAAAACTTGACTCGGAGCGGGCAGAGTGACCAAGAATATTGCTAATGAGGTACAGTGAAGGTAGAGAGCTTGGACTAGACGTACCGCGGAGCCGCCCCTTTGCGAGTATATGATCATTTTTACGTGTCGAAGCCAGAAAAACCTGCTATATCAGGAGAAATTGCCCTGGCTGCGGTTCAGACCAGCTGAATGATTTCTGTTCAAATCGCCGTGGCATGTACAGTGTGTCATTACTACCGGCCGTTTCAGACAATCGAGATTTGAAGGCTGGCGAGTGTCCAATGCCCATTAATAGCGGAATCCAGTCGGCGTAGATCTACTACCATGGTGCACGATGGAGAATGTCATCAAAGGCAAAACGCGCGACGGACGCCGACTGTTGAGTAAATTGACAACCCTACCATTCCAAATAAAGACTAAAATTCACGGGATTTCTAAGGCGCAAGGCACTTGCTCCCGCTAAGTACCGTCCTACCTCAACGTTGTTTGTCTTCCCTGATTACTGTAAGACATGATTATGCATGATTGCGCGGAAATGAACTTGCCACCGATCTATGTGGGTTTGATCTTCCACCTTTGGATGTTAGTCGTGGGTCAGGATGTGCCACTTTGGTGCTTTTTGCAATACTTACTAGTGTGGCCCTGAATCGGCTGCCACAGTGACGTAGCAGTCACTTGGATGATAAATCCAGGTAAAGGGGGCTAATCACCCTACAAATACGAGCGTCACCTTCCTTGATCACTAGCACTACCTCCCCATCAACATGGCCTCATCTCCTAAAGTCGCTATCATCATTTACTCCATGTACGGCCATATCGCTAAGAGTGAGTCCCACACAACATCGAGAAGGCGTCCTCCTGACTTTATCAGTGGCTGAGTCCGTCAAGAGTGGTATTGAGTCTGCTGGAGGTACCACCACCATCTACCAGTATGTGTCTTGCACAAGGTATATACCTCACTTACCTGAATCACCAGGATCGCCGAAACATTGTCCGATGAAGTCCTCACAAAAATGCATGCTCCCTCAAAGTCAAATTACCCTGTCATCACGCCACAGCAACTCACCGAGTTCGATGCCTTCATCTTTGGTATTCCAACCCGTTATGGAAACTTCCCTGCACAGTGGAAAGTATGTCTCTGATCCGCTGAACGTGCCTCTAGTCCGTTCTAATTATACCTCTCTCGCAGGCTTTCTGGGACGCCACTGGTGGATTGTGGGTGAAGGGTGCCTTGGCCGGTAAATTCGCCGGCGTTTTTGTTTCAACAGGCACCCCAGGCGGAGGACAGGAGTCCACGGTCATCAGTTCCATGTCCACTCTTGTCCACCACGGTATGATCTTTGTACCATTGGGTTACAAGGACACATTCCCACATCTCTCCAACGTGAATGAAGTCCGCGGTGGTATGCTTAATCCTTTCGCATCCGTGGTTGCGGGTTACTCATTTCTACGTCTGCTCAGGTTCTCCATGGGGTGCTGGCACCTTTGCGGGTGCCGATGGCTCACGCCAACCTTCAGCCCTTGAGCTCGAAATCGCTACTATCCAAGGCAAGGGCTTTTGGGAGATTGTTTCCCGGTGCAAATATTAGGTCTATTCTCAGCCTCAACTACAATGTACGATACTCGCAGAGACTGTAATCACCACATAGAATCAATATATGTGTGACTAAACTGGGTTTCATACGCGCTGGCCGATCCTTGTAACTTTCAGGGTAATTCTCTCGGACCCCGACATATCGTGTGTTAAAACTTGGTCGCGGTCCGCCGATCAAGTTGGGATCACAGTTATGTAGTCGCTCGGAGCCGGCTCATTGACTTCAAATATAAGCAATACAAATACACGACTCAACCTTATTTTTCGGTACTATTTACCACTTACTCATGCTTATTCCAGGATAAGGTGGTGTATGAAAATCGGAGACTATCCAAGCAATCACGGAGAACTTTAGCAGCAAATGAGTCCAGCCAAGGTTGCACGTAATTTGCGCAAATTCTCATCAATGGCCACGAACAGTCACGACGAGGAAGTTGGTAGTTTTTTTGGAAGAACAAGTCGTGCAGACTGTCCGACTCAGTCGCACCTGATTGTTGATAAGTTGTAGTAATCATAATTATCGATCAACTTTCAACGCACTGACGGCGCTAGTATACAAAGTGCAAAAGTCAAAAGTTCATCGTGATGATTAGCGAATCTTCACCCCAGTACTAGTGGAAGAAGAGCATACGCGGCGACGTTTTGCAGCTGGACCAACCTGCTGAAATATGGTTCTCAACATTTCCGAGTCATGCTCCACCACAATCTCCTCCCCGTCCTCCGCATCGTGAGGGTGATTGATGTCCTGCCGATTGTCATGCATGGAGTGAAGGGTCTTCCCGATCGGGTCAGCCAATCGAAGCCGAGCAGCATGAGGTTTGTCCGTCGTCTCGCAAGAAACAGTTAGTATCACAAAGACCGCCATGAACGTACCTCATGATAATCGTGAAACGCCTTGACAAGCGAGGTAATGAGTCCTTTCAGCGGCTGACGGTTCAAAACAGCCATCGCACCGAGGTATCATCTGAGCCAAGCCTTCGCGGTGAAGTACCATGATCAATTTCAAGATTCAAACCATCATATTCAAACCGCCGGGTAAAGGATTGTAGGCGATAAGTTCAGGAGCGTATCCTTTTTCGGCACGGAACCAGTAGGCATCAGGCGAGTAATGATACATTTTCTTCCGAGACGCTTTATCGATGGAACGACGGTTGAGCTTTGTCATACGAGAATCCATGAATGTGGTTCAGTATAAGTACGAAGGAAGGGACATACTAGAATTGATTCTCCACCTGGTTCAAGAGGTGGAATTGGCTCGCAGTATATGATTTCCAGCTTCTTGATGGCAATTTGAGGGCTCTGAGAGTACGAGTTGCCATCGCTTGCATAGGGAGGTCTGTCGAATACCACGACAGCGGAATGGACATCAGATTGAATCTTGTGATGGAAAACAGCGCCAGAAATGCTAACGTAGGGGCCCAGCGGCGGTCAATGAAGGGCATAAACCAACTGAAATCGAAACCAATTTACCGAAGACAATGGTATGGAAGCAGGGAGAAATGGATTAGAGCTGCGTGAGCTCATTCCTCGACTTTGCCAAAAACATGCGGTTATATAACAAGGCCTCCGCAGTGCGGAGGCCTTGTTATATAATGAGTCCGCAGATGGACGATTGCAAAGGTATTCTTGTTGCTCCTGCGCCGCTTTACGGAATGCGGCCAGTAGTTTGTAGTTGTCGGACTGTCACCTGATACTGGGAACAAGAGCATTACATGGCATACAGGATCTGAAGCTGGCACTGGAGAGTCTTGTCAATGACAATCTCGACTTGTTTCAGAAACTTCAGCTCCACTCTGTCACGTGACGACGGGATGGTGGACGTAACAGAGTTGCGTCAGAGTTTCTCAACAAAGTCGAGATTGTCATTGACAAGACTGGCGTCAGATCCTATATAATCAGCGTAACTACATAAGAAGTAAGGAGTCTGGGACAAAGCACCCACTGAACAAGCAGTGGCTCCACGTGACACACGGCTATGAAGCGTCAATCATATGAACATGAACAATTTGATCTCTCCCCCAAGGACAGGCGCATCTCCGAGTCTGATAGATACATATTAAGTTGCATGCAAGTTTCAGACACGGAAGTTCCGAGTAAACCAACTCAGATGTTACAGTGAACCCGAAGAAGACGAAAACACGAAAAGCAAGTACTTGTACCAAGTAGCAGGCTTTTCTCACTCGGGCTGGCGATGTTTTGTATCGTGTGGAGAGAAACAAAAAGCCAAAATCTTGCGGCATTGCTATTAGAAACAATGCTACTAGATTGCACAGTGCGTGTCCGTCTGGCGAAAGAAAGTCGTTATGGTGTTTCTCTCAAGGCGTGGATGCTGCTGTTCCACCAAACATTGCAGTACTGATGCCATCCATGGAATAATCACAAAGCCGGTCTCGTTCCACTTTGCCACCGAATTCGTGATCACCTCGTCTGGTTTTCCAAGGTACTGCCCAAGAAATATGCAAAGCAAGATAAGACCATCCTAGTAATGGAGATTGTGAACAGTAAACAATGAACCGAAAAAAGGAAGCCGTGCTATTCGCCCGCGAGAACCGGGACGATTTTCATCGTCCACTATTACGAATAAAGTAGAGTTAAAATATCATCCTGGATGCCGAGCCACGGTCAGCAAGGGAGACCTCGCTCGAATCGAGCGACACGTACCAAAGAAGCATTGAATTTTGAAAGCGAGTCAAATTGAATTCAAGCCAGCGTCATCTATTCATCGTCATTATATCGTACAACGGGACCGCGCGGACCCGCAGGGTATGGATGAGTATGAGATATGCAGCATGTACAGGTGTAGGGTCATGTGTGCTCCGAGTCATATATTGATTGTCGTATTGTGTGGCTATAAATACTCATCTCATCAGCTACGGTGAGGTATATCAATTAATTAGTACACATACCGCATGCATCCTCTCCGGAAGTAGAGGGCACATTGTATTTTGTTCTATCATTTTATAAACTTATCAGCGAAGAAAGAGTTGTCATAAAGTCATATCGGAGTCGCGTCATAGGTTCGTTTCCATTTTCGTCCTAGTATGCGTGGAAATCGTCATCATCAACGTCCACGGCCCAGCTTGCACGCGGGGTCGCAATCGCTCTCGAATAGATGTTCTCCTGCAGATCGTCTTCTCGATTTCGTATGCTAGCTCCTTCCAGGCTATCCACAGTGCCGAACGTGGTAGTGCTATTCATCCGGTTATTCACGAGCTGCACCATGAAATCGTTTAGTGACGGCACGTGAAGACTGGAATAATTCGGCACTTACCCCTCCAATAGGACGTGAATAATCCTCGAAATCCCGTAAACTTGCATTACTCCTTCCTTCGATGGTCTCGCACAGGCGAGGATTAAGGAGTCCATCAGCTGTAGTAATGCGCGACTCCAGAGTGAGTGCAGGAGATGGAGGCAGTAAGTTCGCGTGCCGGTGTCCACCCCATAGCCACGCGGGAGGCCGCAAGCCACCCTCGTGACCCTGCAGTGCTCCTTCCGCATCGACTCTGACATCCGGTGAATGAGGTTGTGGGTCGGGGTTGGAGAGAACGAAACGTGGTGAAATTGGTACATGAACAGGTTCAGGAGATGGGGTGGCGGGCGAGAGAAAGGCTGAAAAGGCTCGCTGCGGTCCAGAAGCATCCGAATTCCTCTTCTCGCTGCCACCTTCGCTCTCTATGTCCCTTGATAAATTTGACTTAGGACTGGGCGTATTGCGGAGCCTAATACGATCAAGGAAGGCTCGTACACCCGCCGGCTTTTCATCTGCGGAGCCCAATGCAGATGCAGACATAGCAGATATACTGCTCCCGGTACTCTCTCGCTTCCCTTTCTTCGACTTGATAGGACGCCTGCTCGTATAGCTAGTCGAGACCCCACCGATCGCAAGTCCCAGCGCAGGTCCTAGGTGTGATCCAGCGCCTGACGATGTGCTCCCAAGCCCAAAATCATACCCGTGCGAAGATGTACTGCGCAATGCACCCTGAGATGAGACGCTCCCAAGGGCGCCAAACGAAGAGACGGTGTTACTTCGCTTCACCGAAGACAATGACGTAGGAGAAAGATCACGGCCATTCATACAGTCCTTTGGTGAGCCGAACGCCGACCCGAGTCCAATTTTATTGCCAGAATCGAGATAAGATGATCCGCTTCCGGCCCTCATCAACAGTGGTTCCTCACTCCCGGTTCTCGTCCTTGTGCCTGTTTCCGTTCTCGTAAGAACGTTCGAAGTGGAATAAGAGTGATGGGATATCACAGAAGCAGCAGGGGCGATGTGATACCCTCCGAACCATGCAGACGCGTCTGGACCAGGGGAACTTCTTCTCCGTGGGCCAGTGGAAGAGGCAGGCGGGGCATACGCGGACGGCGGAAGCGGAACCTGCGTTGATGGAGGCGGAGATAATGGGAAGACGAACAGGCCATCATTATGGCCCTCTCCTGGAAGTGGATACGGAAGTAATGTGGGAGAGGAAGTGTACGGAATTGCCAATTCCCCTGATGCCTCTCCACTAGTGTCTCCTTCGATATGGGCATCCCTTCCTGCGCCCATTCCAGCATTGAGTGCAGCGAGAATCCCCGCGTAAGGTTCTTCCATGTCTATTTCCGCTTCGAGTGGGCCGCCGGGAGCCCAAGGAGGGATGGCGCTTGCGTCACGACTCAGTTGACGTTGCCGGCGGCGGGCACAGAAAAGCCAGAGAATAGCGAATGAGAAAGCTCCAAGGACACCGAGGGCAATGCCGATAATAGAACCAGGAGAATGGGACAGCCTATGGGATCATGTTGTGGTGAGCTCGCAAAAAAGCCTGAGGACAGAACCTACTTGTCGATTGTGTTAACTACCCCCTCGGTACTAAGCACCCCGCTCGTAGTCGTTGTCCAGGCGGTGGTACCAGAATTCGGCAGCACAGATGTTGAGGTTAGCGTTGAGATCCACGGAGGAATAAACATCGTAGAGCTAGATTCATCGACCTCGGTAGTGGAAACAATGAACGTGCTAGTGGATAGAATGATTGTACTTGGCATAATGGACGATGTAGACGTAGAAGCCACGCGTGAAAATGAATGACTTGCGATTATAGAAGTCGAGGATACTAAAGACGTAGATGTTATCATTGCCGAGAGCGACGAAGGCAACGAGGTAGAGGCAGGAAGTGTGATAGAAACGGTGGAAGATGAAGTAAAACCGGAAGTGATAAACGATGATATGTCAGATATCATTATGGGTGCAGACGATGTTGATATTGAAGAGGAGCCCGAAGACAGACTATGAGAACTCATGATCGAAGAAGACGACGAAGGCATACTTGAATTGGACCCAGGGACCGCAACCGTTGACTCAGAGCTTGTAGATGATGGAGAGCTAGAGTTGGTAGTTGCATGGTGCACATAAGAGAGTCTAGGCAGGGCTCACCTCAAACTGGGTGAAGCTTCAGTTTGGCTAGACCCGCTGCTTGTGGGTAACGCGGACGTAATGGATTCTTGGAGATAGCCATTTCTAACATCTGATGGATATACGCTGTCCTGAAATGATAAGTAGTGATGAAATGAAAGAGCAACACATATGAAACCCGTGGAGAGTGAGGATTATAAATTCAAGTGAATTGGAGGCGCAACAGTGAATACGAAGGAAACCGAGGACACATGTTAATGAAGACAGCAATGTCGTGAATGGTGACGAGTGAGGCAGATACGGCGTGCATTGCCAAAGAAAACGTGGAATATATCAGTGTCACTGATAGAGAAGATAGAGATGTAATGTGAAACACACCTGAGAAACCATTGGACCGGATGTTGTGCCAGATGGGGATGCTTCCGTGGAAACCGGGAATGGTTGTGACGAGGTCGGAGCCTGGAACTCAGTCGAAGACACCTCGGTGTTTGATCGAGACCCGGTAATGCTGGTACTTTGCTCAGAGAAGCTGGATGTAGACCCAGAACTGCTGGTGCCTGAGCTTGAAGTGCCGCTAGTACTTGACTGAGGCGTGGTATCGTTGCTCAACGGATTTGAGCTCGAGGTGGTCAACGGTGTTGCAGGGAACGGAGAGGGTATAGGAGGGCCAACGTCACTAGGCCCGTCTCGAGATAAATTACTGCTGGAGAACGACGATGAATACGTCGTGGTCGAGTCTGGGGGTGACCGTTCGATGGGAAATGGAATAGACACCATGCTTAGATGTTCGTGTACATAAATAGTTGGGTAGTTGGCGCTCAGCGTGGTATGTCTTGATGATCGTGGAAGACGTCAAAAGGGAAGGAGATGTGAAACGTGTCACTGAAGGAAGTGGGTGAAGGACTTGTGGTTGAAAGAAGGGGCACTTACGAGAACGTTTGTCGACTGGCAGGATATCACCGTTCGGCAACGGTATATAGCACCAGAGTATGCACCGGTCGACGCAGCGACGACAGGGTTCGCCGAATGGAGCTCTGCAGCCCGAAGGGCCTGTGGTACAGGAAAGAGGTCAGGATTCGGATGACACTTGGAGCCAATTAAAGACTGATTTGCAGATATGAGCGCTATCCGGGTGCGATCACTGGCATCGCATGAGGCATGGAAGGACAGTCCAGGACTATGCGCTAAGAAACAGAAGAATTGCCAGGATTGAGTCCGTAAATTACACACTCGAAACGTCATCCGAGTTACCGGTTCCTGGTCCAACATGATGCAGTCTACTTATTCTTGTCAAAACCAAAATAAAAGGTTAGAATGACGAGGGGAAGGCACGACTCAAAGGCAGTGGATTGGAACAGACCTGGAACGCATTGCGATGCTGTATCCCGGGCCCAAATTGGTCACTGCCTTTGCTCAAAACACGTTCCTAATCGGCTCGCTCACATGACTCGCTAAAACAAGGACCTACTAAATTCTGTTCGGCTCAACCTGAATGTTCCATCCAATCTGCTAGCAAATTACGCCTCTTACTATCCTCGTGTCGTCCAGCATGTATATTACTAATCGCGTTGCTCTCAGGCTGCCACCGCTATGAACCCTGTGACCAGGGAACACCTCGCTCACTCCTCGATTCGTAAAGCTATGTCTTAGTTTACAGCACGTCACTAAGAATCATATGTTTAGTAGTATGGAAAAGACAGTTTTATGCTCGCCGACTGCTGATGTCACCGTCGCTGTGCACTAGACCAAATTCAAGTTCCATCTTCTACATATACTCCACAGCGCTCCACAGCGTGTCTTTTGGAGACGCCGTCAATGTCATTCATACGTAGTGGTATGACATGAATTCGCATCAGGTGCCCCTATTTTACTACGAGAATAAAGCGGAACCGTTCTGCTTATAGGCATTGAACTACCACTGATTGGTTTCCTGTATTTTTCAGTAAGCTCTCTCCAATTGATAATCGCTCCGCTACTATGTCGCGCGGTTATGCCACGGCACTTCAACTTACTACACGTCACTCCTGGGAGCTCGCCTTCTGATTTGATCTGTACCCTGGGAGTTGCCGTAGCG
>Ga0153958_1000224_pt1 | contig 13255 bp, 6 predicted proteins | sample TSFL042MetaG_FD_104719 | JGI IMG/M metagenome (GOLD analysis project Ga0153958, IMG submission 104719) | Attine ant fungus gardens microbial communities from Florida, USA - TSFL042 MetaG | ecosystem: Host-associated > Fungi > Mycelium > Unclassified | place: USA: Florida, Wekiwa Springs... | reverse complement strand
TTTCTTTCATTAATAGCTGGTTTACCTATAATATTTATAGGTAAATTAATATTATTTTTTAAATTAGTATTAATATTATTTATTCTAGTTATTAAATTTTTATTTATTTGATTATTAATAATTTCTTTTTTTCTAGGTGTCATTATATTATTTTTATTTATTAATTCTTTGTTGATATTAGTTAATATATTTTTATTAGTTAATATATTTTTATTTGAATTCTTTAAATTTTGTTCTATTTTATTTAATACTAATAATTTATTATTTAATTTACTATTAAATGGTATATCTTTTTTATATTCACTTAAATTAGTTATAATATCTAAAGAAGTTTTATCTTTATATTCATTATTTAATTTAGATTTTATAGCACTTTCGAAATAATTTAACATTTGTAAATTTGTATTTTGCATTCAATTTTTGTTTTTAAATTTTTTAATGTCTATTTTTCTAGACTTAATTTACGACTAAATAAATAAAGGGAGTTAAAACTCACTAGAATAATTACTTTATTTATTAATTTCAATAATTCATTATATATAATAATTACAATATGTATTATTTTCTAGTTTTATATAATTATTTAATTAAGGAATACTTATCTTAATTTAATTATTGAACATTTTAAAGCTAAAGATTAGTATAAATACAAAAATTTAATTTGTATTCAATTAATAATTTCTAAATATTATATCATATATTAATAAAGTATTCATAATATTTGAAAAATTATAATTGTTAGCTCATTCTTTTAAAAAATAAAAAACAAAAAATAAATAAACATTTTAATATAATTATTTTTATTATTTAATTATTAATTATTAATTTTAATTAATATAAAGATTCTTATGTAAAATAATTACAAAATCATAAAAAATTTATTCTAATAAAGTTAATTTATATATAGATGTGCTTTATGTTAGGAAACACCCGGGTTTGAACCGGAACTTTCTCCTTAAAAGGGAGACACTCCACCACTCGAGTTCTGTTTCCTATTCTTTTACTAATTTAGTAATATAGTATATACTATATCAAATAAAAAATTTTATTAACCAATAAATTTAAATATTTTAAGTAATATAAATATATCTTTATATATAAACAAATTTAATACAAAAAAATTACTTTATCTAATTTAAGGTAGCTTCTACTATTCATTATTCAATAGGCAATAGTTTATTGAAGTTAATAATTATGAAATATTATAGATAACTATATAGATACACGATTTTTAATATCACCAACCAAAAAGATTATATGTTTATTACTTAAGAAGAAAGTAAAAATTTTATATTTTATATATTTCTAGAATAATAATAAAATATTTTTCTATACAAAATTAAATTATTAACTAAACTTATTAATATTTTTGAAATTTTTAAACAAAAATATATTTTTAATGAATAGGTTAAAAAAGGGAGGGTAAAATTATAAATATAAAATACAATATAAACATAAATGAATTAATAATATATCACAAATAATAATAGTATATGCAATAATAAGAATAAATTTAGAAGAAATATTCCATATTCTAATATATCTATTATAGAAATATTCAATAATAATAAATATTTTACTTGATTTAATAAATTCTGGTAAATATTGTAATATATTCTTATTTTTAATATAATTTACTATAGTAATATTGAAAACTATTATTAAGATACTTATTGCAAAAGAATTCAATAGAAACATTTGAGATAAAAGATCGTAAGGAAATTGAGTATGTTTATCTAAGGGGGTTATAAAATATTGTATAAAATTATTTTTAGTTTTATCTTTAACTAATTGTTTAGCTAAATTTTCTCCTAATGTCATTTCGAAAGATACACCTGTGGCAGTAAATCCTGCAGCTACTGCACCTACAAAGATTTTACCAGGTATAGTTGGTACATGTTCAGATACTTTCATAGCTGTATGATAAGCACCAGTAGCACCTATAGCATTAGGCATATTCTCAAATATTTGATTATATGGAATAGATGGATTATTGTTATAAGTATTATTCAAATTAGGATCATTTACAGTTTTAGCTAAATTATCTAAATCATCGAAAGATAATATAGCCATATTATTTATAAATGTCTCATCAAAATTAATATATAAATTTAAGCAATTAAATAGAGTATAGATAATAGATAAATAAAATAAATATTTTAATAAAAGTGAAAAAGTATTTGTGAAAACATGAAAATAATTCATGATTTTATTACTTAATTTAATATTAAATAATGTTAATAATTTATTAAATAAAGTAACTAATTCATTTTTAAATAAACCTAATGAAAAAGAAATTATAAGTATATAAATAAAAGTCATTGTAATTGAGTTAAAATCTTGGTTTAAATTAACCACTATTGTACACCTACGAATTAATCGTTTAACATTATATATTAATTATAACTTAATAGAATAATTTATAATAATATATAATCGATTACAATTAAAAAATATTTTATTATTTTTCAATCGATATAAAACACATATAGATTATGTTTTTGTAGGTTGCTTAGGAATAATATCATTAAATATATTATATTTCTTTTAAATAATTATTTATATATATTTTTACAATAATTTTAGAGTGGTACAATTATTATGTTATAGGAGATATTTAAGGATTTAATAAATTATATTTAGGATTAGTTAAATATCCTGAATCATCTGAATTCATATCAATTAAAAATATTAATATAATATTTTTTAATTGTTTCAAATTCTCTATTAAATTATTCATACCTGTATTATTTTTATTATATAACATTAAATTCAACAAAAGAAGTCAAATATTTTGAACAATCTTAACATTATAATAAAATAATAGAAATATTAAATAATTATAATGAATGGGTAAATAAAATTAACAAATATTGTTAAAATGATTGTATTTATGATGTACTAATAAAATTTAGAAAATAAAATATAAAAATATTACTTTATTTATATACAAGTTTAGTTTAATAAAAATTATAATTTTACTGAGTTGACCAGATTCGAACTGATATAAGCCATTACCAAAAAATGGTGTTTTTCCAATTAAACTACAACTCAAAAATAAAAAATATTTATTATTGCCGAAAACTGGAATCGAACCAATATTTAAATCTTACAAGGAATTCGTTTTACCTATTAAACTATTCCGGCTTTGAGAACTTAAATTTATACATATTTATAAATTTTATAATACTAGAAAAACAAAAACAAAAGTATATTTATTGAATTTATTAATAATATTTCTTAAATATAAAAATATAATATATTTTATTTATGCCCCGGAATGGAATTGAACCACTGTTTTTCGATCTTCAGACGAACGCTTTAACCATTGAGCCACCGAGGCTAGTTATAATTTATAAATTTTTATTTATTTTTTAAAATTTTAAATAATTAACTTTAAATTATATTTTATAAATTGGAGAAAGATAGATTCGAACTATCATATTTGTAGTGCAAATACAACTGATTACCATTATCAGATTCCCCCATTTTTTGTGTTTTATTTTAATTATTTATTTTATTACTTTTTTTAATTTAAAAAGCTTAATCAAAATAAGTCTTCTTTTATAAATAATATAAAATTTAAATCTACATTGACAATTAATAAAGATAGTGAGGTAACCTGTCAATTAAATACCAATTTTATATGACATACTAGATAAAATATAGTGAGAAACCATATTTACTAATACATTAACATCTTTTTGTTTTTGTTTTTTTGAATATAAAAAATATATTGTGATTTAAGTTTATAATGAATGTTAGAAAATACTCCTTTTTCAGCTAAAGCATTTTGTAACTTTACTATTTCTAGTAAAGTAAAATTAATTAGTAAAACACAAAAATTGAATAATATGATGAGTTTTATTATAAGTATCCAATAACCAATAAGTAATAGCTACATCTGTTTATAAAATATTAATATTATTTTATACTATTTTCTTATTATTAACTTTAGTATACCAACTTAGATAAATTTATGTTAGATAAGGATTAACTAAAGTAGCAATTCTAAAACTTTTTAAACTGTTTATTTTTATCCCAATTAATTTAGTACTAAATTCTAAATTTTTAAGACCCACATGAAATCTTACATTTTTATAGCCTTTTCCTAAATATAAATGACCATATAATAGTTACATACCAACTTCTTTAGTAAATTGTTTTATCATATTGTTATATTATCAAATTCTATTTTATGTTTTACTACAAATTTCCGTATAAAAAACTTTTATAATATATAATTAGTCTAAAATTAGATAATAAAATTAACTATTAAAAAATTATAAATAAAAAAAACACTTTAACTATAAATAAACTAAACTAATATAAATGAAAAAACTATAGTTTTACGATAATGATATACACATTTACTACTTTTAAATTTACAAATTTTATAATCATAAGTGTCAAACCTATATTATTATTTTATTAATTTTTATGTTATATAAAAATATATTAATAAATATGATTTAAACAATTTTATTATAAAAAAAAGGGTGATATTAAAAAAAATAATAAAAATAATAATAAATTATATATGTTTATTAAAAAATAAAAATAAATTACAAATTTTTATTTAAACTGATTAATTAAACAGAATCTATCCATGCTAAATAATCTTGAACTGATACAGCTTCTACGGCTATTGGCATGAATCCGTGCCAAACTCCACATATTTCTGAACATTGTCCATAGAATGTTCCTGTTCTTTCAGCTAATATAGATGATTGATTTAATCGTCCAGGTGTAGCATCAATTTTAACTCCCAATGAAGGTACTGCAAAAGAATGAATTACATCTGCTCCAGTTACTATTAATCTAATGTGGCAATCTACAGGTATAACCATTTTATTATCTACATCTAAAAGTCTTAATTGACCTAATTCAAGATCAGATTCAGGTATCATATAAGAATCAAATTCAACAGAATTTCCATTTTCATTTACATAATCACTATATTCATATGACCAGTACCATTGGTGACCAACTACTTTTATAGTAATTGTAGGTGATGTTACTTCATCTAATAAATAAAGTAATCTAAAACTAGGGAATGCAATAACAATTAAGATTAATGCTGGAGTTATTGTCCATATTAATTCAATTAATGTCCCATGGTTTAAGTATTTATGTACGATTGGTGAATTATTAGAATTATAATAGTACATTACTGAACCTAAAATCCAGAAAACTCCTACACAAGTAATAATTAAATAGAAGAAAATTGTATTATGTAATTCTACAATTCCTGTAAATGCTGGTGCAGCACTATCTTGGAAACTAATTTGCCAAGGTTGTGGAGCGTCATTAAATATAGTATTAAAAATTGAAATATTTTTTAACATTAAATATTTAGAAAAATATACTCAGTCTTAGTTTACTTTTTCATCAATAAAATTAAATTTAATTATTAAAAATAAATTTTATGATCTAAATACCTTGTAATTATTTTATTATATTTAATTACATTATCCTATATAATATATAAAAAAAAATAAAAATAAATTAATTATTATTTAAATATATTCTATAATTAACATTAAAAATAAATGTTAATAGGTATCCTAAGATTAATCTTAATCAATTCTCTTATTATAATTAAAAATTTAAAAACAAAAATATTTTTTTATAATAAAATCCAAGAAGTAAAGGATTCGAACCTTTTATAAAATAATAATACATTATATAATACTACCTAATATAATATTATTTGCTTTACCTTCCAGCCCACTTCTTAATTTTCTGTATTTTTCTATATTTTAACTAATAATAAAAAATAAAAATTGATATATTAATAAAAATAAAGTAAATTAATATAAATAAAATTTTCGTACGTGATAGTACAATTTAAGTTTCAACCTATAACATCAAGTCAAATAAATAATTAGTAATGCTAAACTTTACACTTTACAGTGAATTCATTTGCATCCTATTAAAGAAATGTTCTATTTCTTAATTTAGTTGGATTTTTCCCAACTCTTTGCCATATTATATAAAATATGATTAAACATAATATTAAATAATACAATTCTATCTTAAAAAGATAACAAGAAATATTTGATAAGATAGGAATACTTATCAATCCTCTAAAGATAAAGACAAAGAGAAATCCATGATAGTATCTAGGGGATAGTTTCGTGCTTTATATACAATCAGCTCTTATCTAATATGTTTGTGGCTACCCAACTATGCCAATCAATCACAATATCCACTTTACTTTTGCCTTCAAGTTTTTAAAGATCATTTTCAACAATTGGTACACTAGAGAAACACATCCTATTGGTCCTTTCGTACTAGAAGGTCTCCCCCTTTTTACTATTTGTCCCACCAGAAGATAGGGACCATACTGACTCACGTCGTATTAAACCCAACTCATGTAACCTTTTAATCGGCGAACAGCCGAACCCTTCCAAGCTTCTTCCCCCGGAGGATAGGATAAGTCGACATCGAGGTGCCAAACAGCCGGGACAATGTGTACTCTCGCCGGCTATCAGCCTGTTATCCCTAGCGTAACTTTTATCAATTGATCCCCGTCTATTCCATAATATAGCGAGGGGTCACTATGCCCTACTTACGTATCTGTGCGACTTTTAAGTCTATCAGTTAAGCATGCTTACCGCCATTACACCCTCCATAACCTTATCACTGGTTAATTGATCTCCATTCAACTTCTAGCTATACCTTATAAAAACAAAAAATAAAAATTGATGTTAAAGTAAATTAAAAAATTTACAGCAATATGATGTTTGTGAGAATATTTACACATTAATATTATTAATAGTAAATATTTTTTATTAAATTTTATATTTGGATGTACTTTGCTACTCTATTAAAGACGACCGCCCCAGTCAAACTGCCAATCAATCAGCTCTCCCATTTTATTTCTTATTAAATAAAAAAGTAAACATTAACCCAACTCTAGACTTAAGGTCTTCCAATTTTTGTCTATCGACATACCTATTTGCTATTGACTAAAGTTGTTCTAGATTAATATGATGATTAACTACAGTAGAAGCTGCATAGGGTCTTCCCGTCCCCCTGGTGGCAACCCGCATCTGCACGGGTAATTCAATTTCACTGAGCAAGTTGTAGAGACAGTGAAGCCATCGTTAAATTATTGATACCGGACCACATTTAATGGCCAATTTATTTTGCTACCTTAGGATCCTCATAGTTAAGACCGCTATTAACCAGATTTTCGATAATTAACAGTTACCCATCACTTCTCTTATATTAATGGCATCGGGCAAACCTCACTACCTATACTAAGATTTACATCGTTGCAGATAGCTGTGTTTTTAGTAAACAGTCGGGGCTTCCGATTTTGTGCCACCACATAAGAGATTAATAAATTTAATGGAGTTATTAATTTCTTAAAAATGGTTCCTCTTGTCGTCGAACTTATGAGGTTAATTTGCCGAGTTCCTTAACAACTTTTAGCTCTACGCCTTAGTATACTCTACCTACGAACCTGTGTCGGTTTAGGGTACGGTAGGCTCAATTTGTGATTAAATTTTATTTTAATATAAAAATAAATAAAGACAATTCAAGTTCAAGCCTTAAATTAAATTCTTTTGACTAACTAAATATAAAAATAAAAATATAAAATTAACTCTTAGACTATTAGAGAAAATATATAATTTATTTAAATATTTATTTTTTGATAGATAAACTAAAAGTTAAGTTCTAAATTATTTTCTACAAATTGAGTTATTCAAACATTTTTTTCCTGGTCCCAATTTTATTATAAATAACAAAGAAATTTAATATTTTTATATAATAAATTTTTCAGAACAATTCAATATTAATTTTTTAAATCACTTAAATTTATTAAATTAATCTTCTTTTCATAAGAATAAAGCTAAACTAATTAAAACAATTGTTATAATTAATTCAATTCAATATTTTTATTACTATTCTGTGTTATTTTGTAATAATCTCCTTGTGGACTTTCAAAGTTGAACTCATCAGACAAAACATTGGTTTTGTGCCTTAGAGACCGCTATAACATTAGTTGAATTAATCTTTAGCTAATAACCCTTTCGTATTCGGCGAGAAAGTTTAAATCTTAATAGACCTCTCGATCTAATTTCTTCTTTCTTTTTACGTTACTCATGTCAGCATTATCTCTTCAGATTCCTATGAACAATGAAACACTGTTAATCATCGGGATTGAAATTATCTGAATGTTCTACTACCTAGATTTTAAATAAAAATAAAGAGAATATATAAAATTAAGATAAATAATATATATTAACATTATAAAAATCTAATTATAAATTATATTTATATTATACTTTAAATTATTAAAAATATTTCTTAATTATAAATTTTATTATATTAAATATTTAATATATTTCATAAAAATGGGAAATATTAAACTAATTTATATTTAATTTAAAAATAATTAAAAAAAATAATAAAAAATAAATTAATAATTTAATAAAAATTTAGTACAATTAATTATTTATAAACAGTTTAAGATATATTTGTCTATAGAATTAATAAACAAATAATATTTTTTATTTAAAATTAACACGATATCGGTTGATTATTTTAGACCCGTTGAATTTTCGGCGCAACACTCTAAGGGCTGATGCGTTGTTACACGATCATTATAAGTAGCTACTACCAAGCTCACTTTACAGCTGCATTCAATTTGTTACTTCCTTTATTTCACTTAATAATCATTTGGGACCTTAATCATGTGTTCTCGGCTGTTTCCGTCTTGACTACCCAACTTAGCATGAGCAGTCTGAATATCTACCACCAATTTATGTAATTCCGAGTTTCACTTCCATTGGTAAGATTTTCGAGGTCCCCGCAACCTAAACTCCTAATAAAATAAAGAATTTAATAAAAAATTATCTATTTTAAAACTTGTTGGGAATTGCCGTGCTGTACCTCCATAAATTTTGTGTAGATGTCATACTTAAATATGTTTCGTAGAAAACCAGCTATCACCAGGTCAGATTGGTATTTCGCCGCTTTCAAGAACTCTTCGGAGAATTATGCAACATTCATCCGTTCGATCCATTATAATCTGGTCCTAGAAAGATCACCTGGCTTCGGGTCTAATAGAAGTAACTTACCCATTATCTTTACGATCCAGTCGCTTTCGCTAAGGTTTTTAACCTTGCTACTCCTATTAACTTGCTGACCCATTATGCAAAAGGTACGCCGTCATCTCTTATATTTAAGATAATTTCGACTGCTTATAGAGTTACTAATTCAAGTCTATTTCACTGCGTTATTTACTTTCAAGGGTTATAATTTTCAATGTAATATTTCTAGTTATATTTAATAATTATTGACCCTCACACTTTTCAACTTTTCCCTCACGGTACTTTTTCACTATCGCTAAATTTATAATACTTAGCCTTAGAGGATGGTTCCCCTATATTCCGACAAGTTATCTCTCATCGTACTTGATTATTGAAATATTATTATAAATATCATAGATATTATATAAAATAATTCTTTTTTTCTATATAAAAAATACAGGACTTTGTTAACCTTTTGTATTGACCTGCTTAAAAACAATCAGCCAATTAATAATTTAATTATGAAAATTTAACATTAACATAATTAATACTATTTATATTAAAAAGAAATTAAATTTATTAAGTTATTCTTAATGAAATTCCACTCTCATCAGATTTTAACTTTAACTTATTTTTTATCTTTAAACAAGAATAAAATTTAAGATTTTTTAACCATTTTTTATTTTATATAGAAAAATCAGGCTAATCCGATTTCACTCACCATTACTTTCGGAGTCTCAGTTGATTTCCTTTCCTTTCCCTAATGAAATGTTTTACTTCGGGAAGTAATAATAATAAGGTTTCCCTTAGGATCGCCACATTCTCACACACAAATTCCATGTATAATAATTTTATTTATTATAATTTTATTTGTATTGATGGCTTTTGGCTTTTGCCTCCTTTTTTATAAATTTGCTAGTTATCCTTAATAACCCCTTTAAAATACTTATAAATTAAAATTTTTTTTTGATGTTAAAACAATATTGTCATCGATACTTTTATAATAAATTTTTTTATTTTTTTATTTTTTATATAATTTTTTGTTTTTTTAATTAAAATTAAATAATAATATATTTTAAAATTATAAAATAAATTCCAATTAAATTATTTTATAATTAATAAATTTGCAAATAAATTAATGTAATAAAAATTTTATTAAAAGAGGTAAGATTAGTTTAATTGGCAAAATGACGTCTTGTGGCGACGATGTTCAGAGTTCAAATCTCTGATTTTACCCTTTATAATATATAAATATTTAATTAATTCAATTAATTATTAAATATTTGTGAAAATAAGCTAAAAAAAGGAATCGAACCTTTGTTTTACCGTCATGAATGGTATGTTTTAACCTATTAAACTATTTCAGCACTAAATACAGGTAACCAATTTACTATACCTTTATATTCTAAATAAAAATTGTATTTAACTCCAAATTTAAAATATCTAACTCTAAATTCTAAAATATTAGTTAAATAATAATTAATTAAAATCTCTTTTAAATTAATAATAGGTAAGATTAAAATTACTAATTAACTAAAGTTATCCAATTAAGTGGAAGTATTTAAAAAGAATTATTTATAAATCTAATTTATATAACATAAAATCAGGAAAATTAAAATAAACTAACATTATTAAATAGTAAATTTTTATTTTTGAAATTACATATAAATTTTTATGCTCTCCATTTTAATGTGTATTATTTGTAAGATAATAGTTAAAAAGAAAGTAAAATTATATTTTATATACTTCTAGCTTACTAAACTTTTTTTTTTCTATTCTATAAAAATTAAATTTGTATATAAGATAATTTAATATCATTAAATATTTGACCAGTTAATAAAGGAATTTTAAAGTCTTTTAAATAATGTGCTCTATATATTCCAAAAGCTAAACTAGGTAAAGTAGGGAAATTATGAATATTTAGTTGATATTTATTAAATATCAAAATATTAAATTTTTCAATAATTTGATATAAACTAATACAATCTTGTTGACAATATTTAATAGTTTCATTTTTCAATGACCAATTATTATTATAATTTTTAATATATTCAATATATTTATCTAATGATAAATTAATCCAATATTTAATTGCTGGAACTTTACCAATATAATTTAAGTTAATATTCTTATTAAAATTATCATTAACAAAGTTATATGGAAATATACCTTTATTGTCAACATTAAATTGTTTAGCTAAATTTCTTAAAGAACTAGGTAAGATTAATAAAGAATCTCTAAATGCTATATTATATTTACCAAAAATAATTTTAATATCAATCATTTTATCATCTTTAATCAACAAATACTTAAATATTCATCTTCTAATAACATACTCATTTATAAAAATTTAAATAGTAGCATATAATTGCTTGATGATTTAAATCTAGACTTTATATTTAATAAATTATTTGCTGAAACATAATAAAAATTGATGTAATTAAATAATAAGGAATATTTATTGTTAGTTCAATTTTGGGAGGGTCAGCTATAATAAATTATATTATATAAAAAATTAAATAAAATTATTACATAATATTATATTTATTATTGTAAGAGTTAGAATATTTATAGAACTAATGTTGTTATAATATAAAAATAGTTTTAAATATATTAAAATATAGATAAAATTATATATTTTATATTCAACTGTTTAAGTCTAAATTTTTATAGGTCAAATATAGGAATCTTCAATTTTCATATTTATTTATTAAGAATAACAGACTTAAGTGTTAGATTTTTTTTATTAAATAAATTTAAATTTTCTTGGAGAATATCCACAAATTATTTTGTTCTAAAGAATATATTTAATGTAACCTTGAATCTTCTCTAAATTAAACTTTATTATAAATAAAGAATTAATTCCAGTTTTAAATATCTAACTCTCTTTTAAAATAATTAATATATATTATTGAATTAATACTAAAATAATTTTATAATTAATAACTTTTTGAAAAAATAAAAATATAAAAAACATAAAAATATAAAAATGTAAATAAAATATTTACAAAAATCATAATAAAAATTTATTTTATAGTGAAGGGTGATCTATAATTAAATATTCAATTATATAAATAATTATATTTATTATATAAATTTAATGTAATTCAATAGCATCTTTAATGTAAGAACATACAAGAAGTACAAATACATAAGCTTGTATAAATGATACAGCTAATTCTAAACCAGTAATAGCTAAGAATAAAGCAAAAGGTACTAAAGTTACAATAAATATTATTAATCCACCTGAGAACATTTGATACAAGAATGTAGATAAGATTTTTAATAATGTGTGTCCAGCTACTACATTAGCAAATAATCTTATACCTAAAGAGAAAGCTCTAGCTAAATAACTAATTAATTCAATTAAAACTAATAAAGGAACTAAAGCTAAAGGAGTTCCAGAAGGAATAAAGAATGAGAAGAAATGAATTTTATGAATAGATAATCCAAGTATTGTTACACCAATTAATATAGTAAATGATAATCCAATAGATACAATAACTGAAGTAGTAATTGTATATGAGTATGGAATATTACCTAATAAATTAGCTATTAATATGAAAAAGAATAAAGAATAAATAAATGGTAAATAAATTTCTCTACCTATTTGTTCTCTAACCATTGAATTAATACTTGCAAATAGACTTTCTAATAAAATAGACCATTTAGAAGGTAATAATTTAGTTTCATTATTACCCATAAAATGTAATCCAACAATTAAAATGAATATTAAAAATGAGTATAAAGCTAAATTAGTTAAAGTTAATCCAATATAACCAAAAATAGGTGCATCTAAACTTAATAAACTAATTACTTCAAATTGTTCTAAAGGAGAATTTATATATAAATTAGATTGAATTATATTCATCAACATTATTATAATTAATTTTTAATGTTTCTTTACGCTTAATTTTTTTAAGTACTTAATATTTATAAAATCATCAATTTAAGTTACTTACTACTTTTATATAAAAATAATAAAGATTATATAAAAAAATAAAAATATAAAAAGTATAAAAATATTAATTTAATTATTTATCAATTAATAATATATAAATATCATTTATTAAAAATAAATATAAAAAATATAAATAATATCAAACTAATATCTAGCTAAAACAGATAATAATAATTAATAATATAAAACCTATTTTAACTGATTTATGACCTTTTAAGTATAAATATACAATTTTTGTAGGTTGTAT